>MDSV01045651.1_pt1 | contig 16730 bp, 14 predicted proteins | sample 810851 | NCBI WGS metagenome assembly MDSV01 (sample SAMN05326640, study PRJNA326480) | marine metagenome | isolation source: seawater | place: Atlantic Ocean: North East | collected 2012 | reverse complement strand
GTATCTCTAACATTGCTGAGAGACAATGTTGACCCTTCTCTATACCTCGGACCACTAGGAATTAATGGTTTAACGGCCTATTTTGGTTTATTGGAAATAGGAAAGCCTAAAGAAGGTGAAACAGTAATGATTTCTGCTGCTGCAGGATCCGTTGGACATCTAGTAGGACAAATAGCAAAGATTAAAGGATGCAAAGTTATAGGGGTCTGTGGAAGTGATGAAAAATGCAATACTTTGGTTAAAGAATTAGGGTTTGATTCGGCAGTTAATTACAAGGATGCAAACTACAGACAGAATCTTAAAGAAGCAACTCCAAATGGTGTTGATATTTATTTTGATAACACTGGCGGTATGATTCTGGGTTCAGCTTTATTTCGGTTAAATCCGGGTGGAAGAATAGCTTGTTGTGGTGTTGTTTCTCAGTACGATACAAGCTCTCCTGAGCCTGGTCCAAAAGGAATACCTGGACTGCTAGTAAACAAAAGTATAAGGATGGAAGGCTTTTTAGTGTTTGATTTTGCAGCAAAGTATGAAGATGCAACGTCAAAAATTATTGAATGGATAGAGTCAGGTAAATTAAAAGTCTTAACGGATGAGGTTCATGGCTTGGAGTCTGCACCTGAAGCTTTTGTAGATCTGTTATCGGGAGGCAATATCGGAACTAGAATAGTTTTATTAGAGAATTAAAAACTAAGGGGAGAAAGATGAAATATAGAAGATTAGGAAAATCAGGTTTAAAAGTATCAGAATTATCTTTTGGTTCATGGGTTACCTTCAATAAGCAAGTGGATTCAAAATTAGCTGAGAAGATGTTTGGTATCTGTTTTGATGCTGGAATTAACTTTTTTGACAATGCCGAAGGTTATGAAGCTGGTGAGTCTGAGATTGTTATGGGTAATGCTTTAAAATCTTTAAACAGACCAAGAGATAGTTATTGCGTTTCGTCTAAAGTTTTTTTTGGTTCCAATAAAAATCCAACACCGACACAAATTGGGCTAAGCAGAAAGCATGTTACAGAAGCATGTAATCAAGCCATGAAAAGACTACAGGTAGACTATTTAGATCTTTATTTTTGCCATAGAGCTGATCCTGAAACACCTATCGGCGAAACAGTTTGGGCGATGCATAATCTAGTAACTCAAGGAAAAATACTTTACTGGGGTACATCTGAATGGACAGCTGATGAGATTTCTGAGGCTTATGAATTTGCATTTGAAAATAACCTAACTCCACCAACTATGGAACAACCGCAATATAATTTGTTAGATAGAAAAAGATTTGAAATTGAATATGCTCCAATTTTTGAAAAGTATGAAATGGGGACTACCATCTGGTCTCCTTTGGCATCTGGAGCTCTCACAGGGAAATATCTAGAAGGAATACCTGAAGGGTCAAGAGCATCTTTAAAGGGTTATGAGTGGTTAAAGAAACATATGATTGATTCTGATAGAGGAAAAGCCAGAATGGAAAAAGTTTATAAATTTATACCTATAGCAGAAGAATTAGGTACAAATTTAACTAAACTTGCAATAGCTTGGTGTCTATTAAACGATAATGTTTCTACTGTAATATTAGGAGCTTCTAAACCTGAACAACTCAAGGAAAATATAGAATCTTTGGAAGTGATACCTCTATTGACTGAAGAAGTCCAAAATAAACTATCTTCTATTTGATACCGAGCCTAAGATCAAAGTCTATAGGCCCAGTAGAATTATGCTCTTCAAGCATTGAGTTTAAGCTAGCTACCAAGTCATCTGGCATTTCTGATGTCTTCCTCACATTCATATCAACATGAGCCAGAACATGTTCACTAAAGGAGGACACATCACCTGCCTCATCCACAATAATCCCAGCATAATGGATTAATTTTGGATTGATTTTTATTAACCTAAAATAAGGTGTCCCTTTCTCTCCTTCGAGAAGCTCCTTCAAATACCTAATATTGGATTCCAGGGTAAATGAAGAAAAACCATCATTAAAGTAATCATTAGAGAAGCCCATTTCTTGGAAGAAATTATGGCCTCCATCCTCAAATATGTGCTGATAATAGACAACATTCATATGATTATTCAGATCACACATGTCTTTAGTCACTAAAACCGAGGTTCCTTTGGAGGGAAATTTTTCTATCATATAAGTCCTTTTATTTTTTTATGTTATGTTTCTTTAGAATCTTCTTCAAGCTTATCGCCCATTTTATTTACTGTACTTTGCATTACATTAATCCTGGTCTGAAATTCTTCTATTGATTTATTGGCTAAATTTGATTTCTTCTTAGTTGAATCATAGGCATTAGAAAATTTCTCAAATTCATATTTAAAGTTCTCTAAATGAGTCTTAACTTGTAATATATTTTCTTGCAAAGCAATGGCATTATGGCTGTGCTTTAAATTCCCCAAATAAGCAATTAGATTTGATGGGCCCATGACTATAATGTCATGCTCTCGGTAAATCTTTTCTCTCACTTCCTCTAAAGAATAAACAACATTGACTAAAGACTCAGAGGGAATAAACATAATTCCTTCATTTGTTGTATTACTCCCTATGTACTTTTCTCTAATATCCTTTGCATCTCTAAGGAGTGATTGGCGTAACTCTTTAGTTGCTCTATCAAGTGAATTCTTATCTCCAGATTCTTGAGCCTCTAAATAATTGTTAAACATGTGTGATGCAAATTTAGAATCAATTGGCATATACCTTTCTTCTCCAGGCATTTTGATTGCAAATTCTACTCTTTGACCCGAACCTTGAACCATCTCTCTATTTTCTTCATATAAATTAGAATTTTGAGGGAATACATCTTTAATAAGTGCTGATAAGCCCCACTCGCCCACTCTACCTGCGGTAGAAGAACCAGAAAGAAATCTATTTAGTTGTTGAAGAGGTGCTTCTGATTTGATTATTCTTTCATCTACTTTGGCTATGCTTTCAGCATTGATAGATATCTTTCTCTCTATATCTTCTAGTTTATTTAAACTGTTAGATATATCGACCAATGCTTCATCTGAATCGCCTTCTGAATCTTCTCTTTTTTTAAAAGTTAGATAAATAACAAATAGGAGTATAAGAAAAAGAAGAAAAGTATTAATGTTTAAAAAACCATCAATCATCTTTTGACTCTTCCTCTTTATTTCTAGAAATAACCTCTACTGAATCAACGACCCTAAAACCTTTAGGTAAGAAGTTACCTCTCCTACCTCTATTACCTATAAAGTTTTCTAAATCTTTAGATTTAATTGTGAAATGTCTTTTTCCACTAAATACTTTTAACTCCCTATCTTTCCCAACAACAGATACGAAGCTGAGTTTTTCCTCATTAGCTTCATATCTTGCTTTGGGAATATTGATTATCTTATTGCCTTTACCTTTAGACAGTTCAGGTAATTCCTCTAAAGGAAAAACTAATAATCTTCCTTCACTGCTTATAGCTGCTATTAAGTCCTCTTTGTTTAAAACTTTCTGAGGGTTCAGAACTGTTCCAGATTCAGGGACTCTCATTATTGCTTTACCAGATTTATTTTTTGTCTGAAGGTCACCTAATCTAGCTATAAATCCATAACCTGCATCTGAAGCCAGTAGCACCCTTTCATCTTCTTCACCAGATATTACTCCCTTAAATTCTGCTCCAGATTCAACATTTAATTTTCCTGAAAGAGGTTCTCCTTGTCCTCTTGCTGAGGGTAGAGAGTGGCAAGGAAGAGTATAAGCTTTTCCTTTAGATTCTAAGAAAGTGACATTTTGATTATTTCGCCCATTTGCTGAAATTAAAAAACCATCTCCTTCTCTATAATTCATTTTATCCGCTTCTACATCAAAACCTTTTGCAGCCCTAACCCAGCCTCTTTGTGAAAGAATGATCGTAGAAGGGTCTGAAGAAATGAGTTCAGTTTCATCAAATGCTGATGCCTCCTCTCTCTCTACTATCTGACTTCTCCTTTCGTCTCCAAATTCTTCAAGATCCTCTTTCAGTTCTTTTTTAACCAGTGTTTTAAGCCTAGACTTAGACTTAAGTACCTTTTCAAGCTCCAACCTTTCTTTATTTAATCCCTCTTGTTCGGTTTTTATCTTTATTTCTTCTAATTTTGCTAACTGTCTCAGTCTTATTTCTAAAATTGCATCTACCTGAATTGAACTTAATTTAAATTTCTTTTGAAGAACTTTCTTAGGCTCATCTTCATTTCTTATAATTTTAATAACTTCATCTATATTAAGATAAACAACCATCAATCCATCGAGTATATGAAGTCTGTCCATTACCCAATCCAGTCTGTACTGAAGTCGTCTAGTTACTGTCTTAGATCTAAAAGTTAACCACTCTTTAATTATTGATTTAAGGTCCTTAACTTGAGGTTTTCCATTTAGACCTATGATATTCATGTTCACTCTCATATTTTTTTGCAAATCTGTTGTTGCAAATAAATGATTCATCAGAGCTTCTTTATCTACTCGATTTGATCTGGGAACTAATACTAATCTGACTGGATTTTCTTCATCGCTCTCATCTCTTAAATCTACTAGCATTGGAAGTTTCTTAGCATTCATTTGAGCAGCTACTTGCTCTAAAACCTTAGAACTTGGAGTCTGATGAGGTAAAGCTGTAATTATTATTTCTCCATCCTCTATGTCATAGACAGCTCTAAGTTTTATGGCTCCTCTACCTGTCTTATATACTTCAAGCAACTCCTCTCTTGTAGAGATTATTTCTGCTCCAGAGGGATAATCAGGAGCAGGTATAACCTTACTTAATTCTTCAATGGTAACTTTAGGTTGTTCTAGAACCTTAATGCATGCTTTTACTATTTCTTTTAAGTTATGAGGAGGAACATCAGTTGCCATACCTACAGCTATCCCGGTTGTTCCATTTAACATTAAGTTAGGTAACCTTGAAGGAAGGACTGATGGCTCAAGAAGAGTTCCATCAAAGTTCTGGGCCCAATCAACTGTCCCTTGTCCTAACTCGCTAAGTAATGATTTTGCATAGGGAGTTAATCTGCATTCTGTATATCTTTGTGCTGCAAATGATTTAGGGTCATCTATAGAACCCCAATTTCCTTGTCCGTCAATTAGAGGGTAACGATTGGTAAAAGATTGTGAAAGAAGAACCATAGTTTCATATACTGCTGCTTCTCCATGAGGATGAAATTTACCTGTAACATCACCCGAAGTTCGAACGCTCTTTTTATATTTAGCTCCTGCACTTAATCCTAGCTCAGACATTGCATAAATAATTCTTCTTTGGACCGGCTTAAGACCATCGCCTATAAGAGGAAGGGCTCTATCCAAAATAACATACATTGAATAATCAAGATAAGCCTGTTCAGTAAAGTTGCTAAGTGCCTGTTTTTCTGTAGTTTTAGACATTTGCTAAATCACCTTTATTTTCTAACCAATCCTTTCTATCCTGTGCACCTTTTTTTGCCAATAGCATATCCATGACTTTCATGGAATTGTCACCCGATTTAATAGTTAACTGAACAAGCCTTCTAGACTCTGGGAGCATGGTTGTTTCTCTAAGTTGTGAAGCATTCATTTCTCCAAGACCTTTAAATCTTTGAATCTCTATCTTAGCTCTTTTATTTTTCTTTTTTAGCTTTTCAACTAATGTATCTCTTTCTTTTTCATCTAATGCATAAAATACTTCTTTTCCTTGATCAATTCTAAATAAAGGAGGCATAGCTACATAAATCCTTCCTTTTTCTACAAGAGGTCTGAAGTGTCTTAAAAATAATGCACATAGGAGTGTTGCTATATGTAATCCATCGGGATCTGCATCAGCCAAAATACAAACCTTTCCATACCTCAATCCCTCCAAGTCATTACTGCCTGGTTCTACACCTAATGCCACGGCTATATCGTTTATGCCTTGTGAAGATAAAATCTCACTCGTTTCAACTTCCCAAGTATTTAAAATTTTTCCTCCTAAAGGCAGTACTGCTTGAAAGTTCCTGTTTCTAGCTTGCTTTGCAGAACCTCCTGCTGAATCACCCTCAACTAGAAAAAGTTCCCCCTCCTCTACATCATTACTCGTACAATCGCTAAGCTTGCCTGGCAAAGCTGGACCGGCAGTTATTTTCTTTCGTGATACCTTTTTACTTGCTTTTTGTCTGGCTTGAGCATTTTCTATAGATAGAAGAGCTATTTCTTCTCCTTCAGTTGTGTGTTGGTTTAACCATAAACTAAAAGCATCTTTAATTATTGCTGAAGAGAAATTAGTGAACTCCTTCGAGGACAATCTTTCTTTAGTCTGTCCAGTAAATTGTGGGTCTCTTAGTTTTGCAGAAACAATTGAGCTGCAATTTTTCCAGATATCATCTGCGGTTATCTTTATTCCTTTGGGAGTTAGGCTTCTAAAATCACAAAATTCTTTAAGTGCATCAGTTAATCCTGACCTTAAGCCATTTACATGAGTTCCTCCTTGGGTAGTTGGAATCAAATTTACATAACTTTCACTTAGAGGGTCTTCAATTCCTCTTACCCACTGAATAGCCCAAGTAATACCGCCTTCATCAGTAATATGCTCACCTTCAAAAGGTTCAACTGGTATTAAATCTCCTCCTTTATTGCTATCTTTAAGATAAGCTGCAAGACCTTCTAAAAAACACCATTTTTCTTTTATACCTTTTTTTTCATCTTTATAAGAAATAGAAAGACCGGGAGAAAGAACTGCCTTAGCCTTTAAAGCAGCCATTAATTGAGTTGAAGATATCTTTGGTGTGTCAAAAAAATTAGGGTCAGGAGAAAAAGTTACTTTAGTCCCTGTATTTCTCTTGCCGACTTCATCAATAACCTTTAAGTCTTTTTTCTTTTCACTGTCTTTAAACTCAATAGAGTATTTTTTTCCTCCTCTTTTTATTTCGGCCTTTAAGGATGAAGAAAGAGCATTTACTACAGAAACGCCTACTCCATGTAATCCTCCTGAAAATTTATAGTCTTGATTTGAAAATTTTGCTCCTGCATGCAAACGAGTAAAAATAAGTTCTACACCAGGTATACCTTCCTCTGGATGAACATCTACTGGCATACCTCTACCATCATCTGAAACAGATAAAGACCCGTCTTTATGCAAAACAACATCAATGCTTTTGGCATAACCCGCCAAAGCTTCATCAACGCTATTATCAATTACCTCCAAAGCCAAGTGGTTTGGCCTAGATGTTTCGGTATACATTCCAGGTCTTTTGCGAACAGGATCTAGTCCAGATAAGACTTCTATTGATTCTGCGTTATATTCTCTAACCATTGAGGTTTTCGCTTATTATACAGGTAGATAATTAATCTTAGCAGAACTAAATATTAGATAAAAAGACAATATTTAATATCATTCACAGTATTTATGTACATATATAAATTATATTGATATAATGCTTTAGCATTTTTATCAACTATTAATTTATAGAAATATATGAAACGTATAGAAAGAAAGATTAGACCTGCACTGAAACTGTTGCTACCTGCAATAGCTTTCATGCCAATGATCGTTGGTGCTTGGGGGCTGGTTTCTTTTATGGCTTACACAGGCTAAAAGTAATAATTCATAGAGGGATATATGGAACCAGACATTAGCATAATGACACTAGATATCATTGAGGCTATAAGAAGTCAGAACTACGTATTGCTCAATGAAAAAGCAAGCAATGCTCAAGTAGAGTTATTGCCTAAAGGTTTTTATGGTGATTTTGATGGCTTTAGAGCATATAACCTCAAAGGGGAAGAGACTAAAGTGCCTTTTAATGAAATTAAATCCTGGTCAGGAGTGTCAAAAAAATAATTTTAATTTATTGCTTGTAATAAGTGATTTACTTTTCTGTTTTGATGGATAACCCTTAGAACAATCCATATGTCCTTTAAAGCAGAAGATTGATTTTTTTCCTCTAACTCTGAATGAGCTTGAATGAGCAAGCTTTTTAATTTTTGATTAAACTCATCTAAAGAAGAAATTTTTATATCAGTTGGTCCTGATGATTCTATATCATCAATTCTTTGCACAAGATCGGCTGTTAGTTCAGATTTGTATTTAGTTAAAAAAGAAAGTATTTCTTTATTTTCATTGAAGAGTCCATCTGCTAAATCATCAATTTTCATGGATGCTATGAATAACATTCCAGCCCAAGCTCCTAATCTAGATTTTTCATATTCGTCTTCCACTAAAACTGAAATTCTCTCATTTAATTCTTGAGCTAATACAATTAAAGATGTGTTTATGGATGGCTTCATTGTTGAAATCCTTTTGATAATTTTTCTAAAATGATCTCAGTATGTATATCTCCAGGCAACCAAGCAGAGAATAAATTTATGGGATCTGGATTCTTAAATGTATTGAACTCGTTCCCTGCCGAGATCCAAATAGCTAATCCCTTTACACAACTAAACAGTTCCCACCATTCTAAATCTTTTTTATTTAAGGCCAGACCTGAAGTTTTTTTCCAAATTTCTAAGGCATCGTCTCTATCAATAAGATATGCAGGTCTTGAATGATCCGTCCAACTCCATATAGGAGAAAGAGCCCAAGCTAGATCTTCTAAAGGATCTCCAAAGTGAGCCATCTCCCAATCTAATATCCCAGTAATTTTATTATCCAAATAGAGGAAGTTTCCATTTCTATAATCTCCATGAACCATGCATAAATTTTCTGTTTCATTAGGAGGGGTATTTTCTAAACTTCTTATTGCCGCCTCTAATATTGGTTCTTCTCCAATACTATCTTGCCTTATGACATCTACCCATTTGTCCAGCTCTCTCTTCCACACAGGCTTTTGATCTTCTTGATAGAAATCCTTTAAGATTGGATCAGAAATGTCTTTTTTCACTATATTGCCAAGGATCTCCCAAAACTGATTTCCTAGATCAATTTCATGAGGCACATAAGCTTCTTTATCAAATGGTGAGGCTGCTTTTCCAGGGATTTCTTCCATTAATATGAAAGGAGCACCCAATTTATTGGGATCTTCCTCTAGCGCTATAATCTTGGGAACAGGAACCGATGAATCTTGGAAGGCTGAATAAGCAGAATACTCTGTAGATTGTTCTGTCTCTATCAGAGAGCTGTCCTGCGTTCTTCTATATATAAGATTTCTTTCCTCGTTATCATCATCTGCGAGAAGAACTTTGTAAGTCTCTCTTGAAGCGCCACCAAAAATTCTTTCAAATGATTTAATAGAAAACTTACTGGTTTCAAGGTTATTAAAATAATCTAAAAATTGATTCTCAAGATCTTTTTGTGTCACCCTTAGATTGCTCCATCAAACAAACCATTTAAGCCACTAATCTTATGAGGTCCTACAAATAATTGTTCAATAACTCCTATGCCTGAAAGAGACTTTCCTTTTTCAGTTATTACAAATTCAGATATGGCTTGGATATGAAGAAAGGGTGGGTCATGAGGGTCTTCATTTAAATTATAAGAATCATAATGGGATTCATTTTCACCCTTAAAGAAACCATGACCCCACTCAGGATGCATATAGCCTAGACCGCACATAAAAATGTGATACTTAGGAGTGATATTCAAAGAAATTTCAGACCCATCTTTTCTTTGACTATTAATAGTTAAGTTTGAGATTCTTCGAGTACCTTTTGTATAACTTAATTTTTTTGTCACATTTATTAAAGTTTCTTCACTTTTTTCAGCATCTTCCTGAATTACAGAATGACAGCTTTTTGAATAACCTTCTTCGTCATCTACAAAATACACATGGGTAGAAAAATCTTCAAAATTAGCTGGTACCCATAACCAATAAAATTGTGGCATTTGAACAGGCACCAACATTTGAGTATCAGGTTGGCCTACTGGTCTTACGCCCCAAGATCTATCTCTTGTTCCATAGTAATTTTTATCGCTTAAATCGATAGTTTTATTTTTGAATTCTATTTTTCCTGACCATCTTCCGTGTTGAGTCATTCTTGTTGAATCCATGGAAACTCTTGGTCCATTCTTGATAGTCATTCTTGGTTCCTCTACCGCAGGAAACCTAGACTCAAACTTTAGTTCAGCTTTAATTTGTTTTTTTTTATCGTCAACTAAGACTTGTAATGTCTTGAGGGGTTCTAATATTTTGATCTCTAGAGAACCAACCTTTGTGTCTAATCTTTCTTGATTTAAGATTCTTGAGTATCTGAAATTGTGCTGTACTCCATCAACCACTAATACAAAGCTCCCATCCATGATATTTAAATTAGGATATAAACAAAGAGCAGCTGCAAAGAAAACTTCTCCATCTGAACTATACCCATTGAAAAAATATCTATCGTAGAAATTTCTTTCTGTCCCTACTTCTGAGACTGGAGTGGGTAGCTGATGGATAGGATAATCGTCCGCTTTGGTTAGCATTTTAAGAATTTACCTGTAAGTCTGATATGGCATCTAGGAAATTAGATGAAACCCTCACCGGTTCAGAAACAGAATGCATATTTGGATACGCTTTAAGTAACTCTTCAAATAAAACTCTTATTTGCATTTTTCCAAGTTGATTCCCTAAACATAAATGTTGTCCAGCCCCGAAAGCTAAATGTTTATTAGCATTCTCTCTATCAACTAGAAATTTTTGACTTTCCTTAAAAATTTCTTCATCCCTATTAGCTGCCCCATACCACATTGCAACTTTTTGACCTTCTTCAATTTTTTGTCCTCGGATTTCGGTATCTTTAGTAGCAGTTCTTCTAAAGTAGATTACAGGACTTACCCATCTCAACATTTCATCAGTAGCATTTGCTATCAAAGATGGATCATTCAGAAGTTTATTTCGCTCTTGCGGATTTTCTGTAAGGGCTAGAAGCCCTCCCGTAATTGTATTTCTAGTAGTTTCATTACCTGCTATGACCATTAATAAAAAGAATCCGTCTAAAAGCTCAGGTGGCAAGCCCTCTCCTTCGACTTGAGTGTTTGCTACCATGCTCATTAAATCATCAGTGGGGTTCTTTCTCCTTTCTTCGATGATATCTCTACCCATTTTGAATAACTCCATGTAGTTGACCCAAACTTGCATGGACTTATCAGGATCACTATTAATGGAAGCATCTGTTAGGTCATTAACTAAATCTCGAACTCTCTTTCTTTGTGACTCTTCTATACCCATCATTTCACAAAGAACCCAAAGTGGTAATTGTTCAGCAATTTCTGTAACAAAATTAAACTGCCCTAAGTCAGAGACGTTTTCTAATAATTCCTTAACTTTATTTCTTATATCATCTTCCATAGACCTGACAGCCTTAGGAGAAAACCCAGGAGAAACCATTTTTCGATAGACCTGATGTTCTGGAGGATCCATTCCAATCATATTTCCAATTATTGCTGCAACAGCTGTTGGATCAACAACTTCGGGGTCGCCCATGGTTAATAAATGTCCTCCTTTAGCAGAGGAAAAAGTTTCAGGGTCTTTAGATATCCTAATGATATCTTCGTGTTTTGTTATTGCCCAAAATCCTGGTTCAAAATCTAACTGCTCTTCATGCCAATAAACTGGTGCTTCATTCCTTAACCTGGTGAAGATGTCATGAGGCTGTCCTTCTTCAAAAGCCTGATACTGATCTAGATTACAAATCTGTCCTATGTCATAAATTGGCTTGGCCATTCACTACATCTCCTTAAGAATTGATTCAGCTGAACTAACTTCTAGCTGAGGACCTGATTCAACATTCAATACAGAAACAACACCATCATCTACAATCATTGCATATCTTTGAGATCTTTTACCCAGACCAAATCCACTTCCATCCATTTCTAAACCTATAGCTGAAGTAAACTCACAATTACCATCGGATAACATAAGTAACTCATCATTAACCCCTCGTTCTTTTGCCCAAGCATCCATAACAAAAGGGTCATTTACAGAAATGCAGGCAACAGTATCAGCTCCCTTAGATTTAATTTCCGAAGCAGAAGTAACAAAACCTGGAAGATGCTGAATACTGCAAGTAGGTGTAAAAGCCCCTGGAACAGCAAATAAAACAACCTTCTTCCCTGAAAATATTTCTTCTGTGCTAATTGATTGCGGCCCTTCTTCAGTCATTGTCCTTAAAGACAAAGAGGGTATTTTTTCTCCTATTGAAATAGTCATATTTTTTTTCTCCTTTTTGTTAAATTTGTTTGTATAGTTTAGATCCTTGTTCTTTAAACTCTTCTGACTTCTCCTTCATTCCTTCCTCTATTTCATCCAGATTCAAAGTCTTAATTCTCTCCTCATTTTTAGCATAGTCTCTAACTTCTTGACTAATCTTCATTGAACAAAACTTAGGTCCACACATAGAGCAAAAATGAGCAACCTTTGCAGAGTCTTTGGGTAAGGTTTCATCGTGATATTCCCTAGAAGTATCTGGATCTAATCCTAAATTAAATTGATCTTCCCATCTGAATTCAAATCTCGCTTTAGAAAGCGCATTGTCTCTCAACTGAGCAGCAGGATGTCCTTTTGCTAAATCACCAGCATGAGCAGCTATTTTATAAGCTATTAATCCCTGTTTAACGTCTTCTTTGTTTGGTAAACCAAGGTGTTCCTTGGGAGTTACATAGCAAAGCATAGCGCATCCATACCACCCTATCATTGCAGCCCCTATTGCTGAAGTTATATGGTCATGAGCTGGTGCTATATCTGTAGTAAGAGGACCTAAAGTATAAAATGGAGCTTCATCACAAACTTGAAGTTGTTTATCCATATTCTCTTTAATCATCTGCATAGAAACATGACCAGGGCCTTCAATCATTACTTGCACATCATGCTTCCAAGCTATTTTTGTTAATTCTCCCAAAGTTTGTAATTCAGAAAATTGAGCTTGGTCATTTGCATCTGCTATAGATCCTGGTCTTAACCCATCTCCTAAAGAAAAAGACACATCATAGGACTTACATATTTCACATATTTCTTCAAAATGAGTGTAAAGAAAATTTTCTTTATGATGAGCCAAGCACCATTTGGCCATAATTGAGCCACCTCTTGAGACTATACCGGTCAATCTATCAGCGGTCATAGGAACATACCTGAGCAACACCCCTGCATGAATAGTGAAATAATCTACTCCTTGTTCTGCTTGCTCAATAAGAGTGTCTCTAAAAACCTCCCAGGTTAAATCTTCAGCAACTCCATTAACTTTTTCTAAAGCTTGATAAATTGGAACAGTTCCAATTGGCACTGGAGAGTTCCTAATTATCCATTCTCTAGTTTGATGAATATGCTTTCCAGTTGATAGATCCATTACGGTGTCTGCCCCCCATCTAGTTGACCAGGTCATTTTATGGACCTCTTCTTCAATAGAAGAAGTTACAGCTGAATTTCCAATATTTGCATTAACTTTAATCTTAAAATTTCGCCCAATTATCATTGGTTCAGATTCTGGATGGTTAATATTAGAGGGAATAATTGCCCTGCCTCTTGCCACTTCATTCCTTACAAATTCAGGTGTTATTTCTTCTGGGATTTCTGCTCCAAAGGCTTGTCCTTGATGACGTTCTGTTAACAAACCCTTTTCTCTAGCTTGCTTTAAACCTTGGTTCTCTCTTATCGCTATATACTCCATTTCAGGAGTTATAATTCCTTTTCTTGCATAATGCATTTGAGTTACATTTTTACCATTTGAAGCTTTTCTAGGTTTTGGTATCTCAGGAAAAGTTATTGCCCTTAATGAACCCTCATTAGCTTGAGCATTAGCATAATCAGATGTTCTGTCTTCTAAAGTAGCTGTATCTTCTCTCTGCTCAATCCATTTTTTTCTTAAAGACTTCAATCCTGTTGCTAAATTGATTGTCTGGTCAGGGTCTGTATATGGACCAGAAGTATCATAAACCCAAACAGAAGGATTAAGTTCTTCAGAATCATTGTTTTTAGTTGAGGTCTGATTAATTTGTCTCATAGGGACTCTTATAGAAGAGTTTGAACCTGTAACATAGATTTTTTTTGAATTTGGAAATTGCTCTAAAGCTGCCTTCTCAGGACTGGAAGGTATGTTATTTATTTTCTTTTTCACTTCGTTATTTATTATATATTTTCCAATGAACTATTGGTAAATAGATAAAAATTTATCATTAGTAACAATAGGTGTTATACTTAACTAATACACCTTAGAATATTACTATGTAATTCAAATATTGCTACAAATTATTCTTAGTTAAAAGTATTTAGGAGAGCTACTTATGAAAACAACAAAGAAAGGCTTATTAATAACTGTTTTATGTTTACTTAATCCTTTGGCATTTAGCGAAGATCTTAAGGATATATATGAGCTAGCTTTAAAAAATGATCCAACACTTAAAGTAGCTAAAGCTACTTACAATGCTGGAAAGGAATATAAAAACCAGGCTCTAGCTGGATTATTGCCTAGTCTTTCAGTTTCTGCACAAACAGCCTGGCAAGAATTTAGATTAGAAGACACACTATTAGATCAGTACAATTCAAACTACTACTCCGGTTCATTATCTCAACCATTATTTAGACTAGATAGATGGTTCCAATTTCAACGAGGTAAATCGTTGAGCAAAGCTGCGGAAGCTGAATTTTCCTATCAGCAGCAAGAAACTATGATTAGAGTAGCAACTAGCTATTTCAATGTTCTAAATGCTATGGATTCTTTGAATGCAGCAAAAGCCGAGGAAGAAGCTATTGGCAGACAAAGAGATCAATCGAAAAAACGTTATGAAGTTGGATTGGCTTCTATTACAGAAGTTCAAGAAACCCAAGCTGCTTATGATTCAAGTGTGGTTTCTAGGATAGTTAGAGAATCACAGCTAGATACAGCAAAAGAAGCGCTTTCTGCAATTATTGGTGGACCAATACCTATGCTTGCACCACTCAAGGAAGACTACCCCACTCCTCCACCTACACCGATGGACAGAGAGAGTTGGGTAAAAATAGGACTAAAAAATAATCTTCAATTAAAGGCTGCTAGACTTAATGAAGAAGCATCTAAGAACAGTGCAAGATCTGCAAAATCTGATCACCTTCCTAAAATAGATATCGTAGGAAATGTAACAAGGAGTACTAGTGGACAAGGTAAATTTGGAGGATTCATAACTAACCCACAAATGGATATGGAATCTGATAATAGACAATATGCAATAAGGTTCTCAATGCCAGTCTTTCAAGGAGGTTACATCAGCTCAGCTAGAAGGCAAGCTAATGCACAATATGAAAGAGATAAACAAAGAGCAGTTGTTACTGAGAGATCGGTGATTAGTGAAATAAGATCAAACCATTTTAATGTACAAACTCAATCTGCAAATGTAACTGCCAGAAAACAATCTTTGATCTCATCTAGATCCTCTTTAGAGGCTACAAAAATTGGATTTGATGTAGGAAGCAGAAATGTAGTTGATCTTCTCCAATCAGAAAGAAGTCTATACGCAGCTCAAAGAGATTACTTGAACTCCAGATATGACTACATCATCTCAAGATTAAGATTAAAATCTTCTGTAGGGTCACTTACACCAAAAGATTTATATGAAATAAGTGATTTGATGGAATAGAAATAAGTGCCTGAGCTACCCGAGGTAGAAACAACTCTCAGAGGCATAGAGCCTCATATTATCAATGTACAGATAGATAATATAATTGTTAGACAGCCTCAACTAAGATGGAAAGTTCCTGTTACAAAATTAAAAAAGAATCTACCAGAATCAAGATTTCGATCTATAAATAGACGAGCTAAATATCTATTCTTAAACTTAAATAAAGGAACACTCATAGTACATCTGGGGATGTCAGGAAGTTTAAGATTAGTTGAAAAGAATACAAAAGTAGAAAAACACGATCATATAGACATAATTTTTAAAAATGACCATATACTTCGTTACAACGACCCCAGAAGATTTGGATCATTTCTTTGGGCCCAAGATCCAGATAAACACCCATTAATAAAAAACCTTGGCCCTGAACCATTAGGAAATGAGTTTAATGCTCTATATCTTTCTGAACTTGCTAGAAATAAGTCAGTTGCAATAAAAAACTTCATTATGAACTCTAAGGTGGTTGCAGGAATAGGAAATATTTATGCTTCAGAAGCGTTGTTTGAGTCTGGGATAAAACCGGACAGAGAATCAAGGGCGGTAAAATTAAATGAGTTTGAAAGTCTTGTTACAAATATAAGAAAACTTCTAAATAAGTCTATTAAAAATGGAGGAACAACTTTAAGAGATTTTGTTGGGGGAGATGGAAAACCTGGATATTTTAAGCAAGAGCTAAAAGTTTACGGAAGAACAGGAGAGCCATGCATGAAATGTAAAAAACCACTAATAAACATAAATATTGGTCAGAGAAGCAGCGTATTCTGCAAAGTGTGTCAAAAATAACCTATTTAAATTTGTCCTTTAGGGCTAATTCTACTATTGGGTCAACAAACTCAGAAACTTCACCCCCCATAGATGCAATTTCTCTTACAAGAGAGGAAGACAAGAAAGAGTATTTTGCTTTGGGAGTTAAAAATATACTATCTAAGTCAGGCGACATGGCTCTATTCATACTGGCCATTTGGAATTCATATTCAAAGTCTGATACAGCTCTTAACCCTCTTACTAAGACGTTCGATCCTTCTTGTTTAGCTAAATCTACTATAAGACCAGAAAATCCTATGGCTTTAATTCTCTTATCATTATCAAAAATCTTCTCTATTTGATCTATTCTTTCTTCGAGCGAAAAAAGTGGTACCTTCTTTTCACTTACTGCGATTGCTATTGTTACTTCATCAAAAATATGAAGTGCTCTTTCCACTATATCTATATGGCCTAATGTTAGGGGATCAAAGGTTCCTGG
>MDSV01098602.1_pt1 | contig 16731 bp, 16 predicted proteins | sample 810851 | NCBI WGS metagenome assembly MDSV01 (sample SAMN05326640, study PRJNA326480) | marine metagenome | isolation source: seawater | place: Atlantic Ocean: North East | collected 2012 | reverse complement strand
TAAAGCTTATCAATATGATATTGTTTGTAATGGTATTGAATTGTCATCTGGAGCAATTAGAAATCATATTCCTGAATTAATGTACAAACTATTTTCTATAGCTGGATATAGCGAAAAGGATGTTAATGATAAGTTTAGTGGAATGATAAATGCATTTAGTTATGGAGCCCCACCTCACGGAGGTATAGCTCCAGGCATAGATAGAATTGTGATGTTACTTGCTGGCAAAGAAAATATAAGAGAAGTTACTCTTTTTCCTATGAATCAAAATGCCCAAGATTTAATGATGCAAGCACCATCAGATGTTGATGAAAAACAATTAAAAGAATTAAATATAAAAAAAGATATAAAAAAAAATTAGTTTTTAGTTTTAAGATTTATTCTTACATCTGTAAGATCTACTAATTTTTCCTCATAATTGCTTCTTACGAAACCTTTAGAGGTAATATTTTTTACGATTTTCAAGAATTTATCATCACTACTTTCAGCATCAATATTTGAAGTATTTGCAATTGACGGTGTATGAGCTAATTCTTCTTTTCCTAAGTATGAAATAGCAAGCTCTCTAAAAACATAGTCAAGAATTGATGAAGCACTCAATATTCTGTCGTTTCCGATAACATTTCCTGACGGTTCAAACTTAGTATCAATAAATGCATCAACATATTCTTCAAGCGGAACACCATATTGTAAACCTAAAGAGATAGCTATTGCAAAATTATTCATCATAGCTTTAACTAATTCTCCCTCTTTATTCGTGTCTATAAATATTTCTCCAATTTTACCATCATCGTACTCACCAGTATGCAGATAGACTTTATGATCACCAATTTGAGCTTTTTGAATATAACCTTTTCTTCTATCAGGCATTTTAAATCTAGAATTATTTTTAATCTTTAAATTCAAAGATTTATCAATTTGATTTTCTTTAGTATTTTTTAGTTGATTTGTAATATTTTTGGATAAGTTACTTTCAATCTTAGAGTTATTAGTTTTTTTTGTATTATTGCCACCTATCTTTTTTGTTTTTCGATTGTTCAATTTAACATCTATTACCTCTACGCTACCATCGGTTCTTTGATCTACTTTAGATAACTCATTATCATCTAAATTGTCTAGGCTATGAACCGTTTTAAAAGTACAGGTATAATAAGTTTCAACGATGTATTTTTTCATAAAATTTATGGATTCTCTTTATTTAGATATATATTAATTGTATAAGGTGTCTATTATTTAATAATGCAATTTAAAATTGTGTGGATTTAAAATTTCTATTATGAGCTTAAAAATTATTTTTACTTGGTGGAACAAACAAACTTTTGGAACTTTTTTAAAAACCCTTTTTTTTGGTAAATATGTTGGTTCTGATGAGTATGGGAACAAATATTATCAAAGTAAAAAAAACGAACGTTGGGTTGTATACGCAAACAATATTGAAGCGACTAAGATTACATCGAAATGGTATTTATGGATGCATCATACAATAGATAAAATTCCGGATAAAGCTAAAGATCAATATTCATGGCAAAAAAGACATTTAGAAAACCAAACAGGAACTAAAAATAGTTATAAACCTGTTAAAATTAGAAAGAATACATCGAAGAAAAAATATGAGTCTTGGAAATAGATTAATTTTTATTTTATTTTTTTATTGCATCTCGATATTTTTTTCTATTGCAGAAGAAAAAATATCAACGAGCCCTTTAATTAATGTTGAAGAAATAAAACCAAGTTTTGAAGAATTAATCGATGAGAGTGAAAATATTTCTAAAAATAAAGATTTTAAAGAAAAAAAAGATTACACAAAATTACAATCATCTCAAGCAATTTTAATAGGGCTTGATAAAATTACTGCAAAATCATCGAAACTTGTAATTGATCTTAATAAGAGTAAATTTTTTGGTCCTCTAGAAATAAAAATTTTAAAATGTGGGAAAGTAAAAGTCAATAATAGGATAGATAGTGTAGCGTATATGCAAGTTAAGGATTTAAGCAAAAATGAAAATGAGCAAGTTTTTATATTTAATGGTTGGACATTTGCATCTGACCCAAGTCTAACTCCCTTTGACCATGCAATTTACGATTTACAATTGTTAAATTGTAGTACTGCTTAAAAAAATTTTTCTTTACTTAGCCAATTAGTATCAAAATCTGAATTAGCAAATTTTTTGTGATTTAATATTTTTTTATGTAGATCTATAGTTGTTGTTATTCCTTCGAGAACAAACTCATCAAGTGATCTTAAAGTCCGTTGAATAGCTTCAGTTCTGTTACGACCTTTGCAGATTACTTTTGCGATCAAACTGTCATAATACGGTGTAATTCTACAACCTTGAAATATTGAACCATCTACTCTAGTTCTAAATCCTGAAGGTTGGTGACAAACACTGATAGTGCCTGGACTTGGTTGAAAATCTAAAGCTGGGTTTTCAGCATTAATTCTGCACTCGATGGTATGACCTCTTGGATTGATATCGCTTTGATTTAAAGCAGTATCTCCAGTAAATGCTATCCACAATTGTTCTTTCACTATATCAATGCCTGTTTGAACCTCAGTAACAGGGTGTTCAACTTGAACTCTGGTATTCATTTCTAAAAAATAAAATTTCCCATTCTCATAAATAAATTCAACAGTTCCAGCACCTTCATAATTTATTTGCTCAACCATTTTTACAGTTTTTTCAAAAAGATTTTTTCTAATTTTATCTGTTAAAACTGGGCTAGGTGTTTCTTCAATTAATTTTTGATGCCTTCTTTGTACTGAACAGTCCCTTTCAGCTAAGTGTACAGTTTTATTTTTTCCAGACATAACTTGAACCTCAATATGTCTTGGATTTTTAAAATACTTCTCTATATATAATTCATCATTATTGAAAAATTTTTTAGCTTCAGATTTAGCTGTAAGAAATAAATTTTCTAATTTACTCTCTTCCTCTACAATCTTCATACCTTTTCCCCCACCACCACCAGCTGCTTTTATTAAAACGGGATAACCAATATCTTTACAAATAGATTTGGCTTCAGCAAAAGATTTGACTCCACCTTCAGAACCTTCAATTATAGGTAAACCAAATTTCTTTGCGATTTTCTTAGCTTCAATTTTATCTCCCATTTTTGAAATTATTTCTGCACTTGGACCTATGAATTTAATGCCATGTTTATTTACAATTTCAGAAAATTTAGCATTTTCAGACAAGAAACCGTAACCAGGGTGAATTGCTTCAGCTCCTGTTAAATCTACAGCTGACATTATTGATGAAATGTTTAAATAACTATTTTGAGGTTGATGAGAGCCAATACAAACACTTTCATCAGCAAGTCTTACATGCATCGAATCCGAATCCACATCTGAGTGAACAGCTACGGTTGCAATTCCCCATTCTTTACATGCTCTAATAATTCTTACAGCTATTTCGCCTCTGTTCGCAATTAAAACTTTTTTGAACATTTTCGTTATTTTAGAAGAACCAAAGTTTGTCCAAATTCCACAGGTTGGCCGTCTTCAACTAGAATTTTTTTTACTTCACCATCTGCAGTTGATGGTACATGATTCATAGTTTTCATAGCTTCCACTATCATTACAGTTTGTCCTTTTTTTATTTTATCTCCAACATTGACAAATTTCTTAGCACCTGGCTCCGCAGCTAAATATGCTGTGCCTATTATTGGAGATTTAACACGTACACCCTCACTGTCATCAGAAGATTTTAATACAGCTTTAGTTGGAGAAACTACAGCACTTGTTTTAGAATGTTCAATTCCCTTTGAGGCTTTTGAAACTTTAATTTTTGTTTGACCATCTTGATATTCAAGTTCTGTGAGTTCAAATTCCTTTAAATTGTCAACGAGTTCTTTTATTAATTTTTTATCAATTTTCATTTTTCTAAAAATTTTTTCATCGCTTCTAAAGACATGATGTAACCTTTATCACCAAACCCACATATAACTCCTTTAGCAACATTACTTATCAGAGATTTATGTCTGAATTCTTCTCTATTATAAATGTTAGAAATATGCAATTCAATAATTGGAATTTTAAGTATTTTTAAAGCATCATGTATTGCAACAGAAGTATGAGTATAGCCTCCAGCATTAATAATTAATCCATCTTGGCTATCTCTAGAATTTTGAATTTGTTCGACCAATTCACCCTCTAAGTTTGATTGAAATAATGAAAGATTGATATTATTTCTCGCTGCAAAATCGATACATTTTTTTTCAACATCTTTTAAGGTAAAACTTCCATATTGATTTTTCTCCCTATCACCTAAAAGGTTGAGGTTTGGTCCATTAAGAATTATAATTTTCTTCATAAATATCTTATTATTGAATAACTTAATTATGGCAAAAATACAATTAAATGGAAAAAAAATAGTAATTAAATCTAATTATTCGATATTGGACCTTTTAAAAAAATACAAGTTGTCAAATAAAAAAATTGCAATCGAACATAACGGAAGAATTATACCAAGAGTAAATTATAAAAAAAAACTGTTAAAAGATAAAGACAAATTAGAGGTGGTAACTTTTATAGGTGGCGGATAAATTGAAAAGTGAAAAATTTAAAATTGCTGGAAAATCTTTTAAATCTAGACTAATAGTTGGTACGGGTAAATATAAAAACTTTTCTGAAACCGCAAAAGCCGTTACAGCTTCTGGCGCTGATATGGTCACAGTTGCTGTTAGAAGAGTAAATATATTAGATAAAAAAAAACCGTTATTATCTGACTATCTAAATCCAAAAAAAATAACTTTTTTACCCAACACTGCTGGTTGCTTTAATTCCGAGGAAGCCCTTAGAACTTTAAGATTAGCTCGAGAAATTGGTGGCTGGAGATTAGTAAAATTAGAAGTATTGGGAGATAAAAAAACTCTTTACCCTAATATGATAGAAACTATTAAGTCTACTAAAATTTTATCTAAAGAAGGTTTTAAAGTAATGGTCTATTGCACAGATGACCCATTATTAGCAAAAAAACTCGAGGATAATGGAGCGAAAGCAATTATGCCGTTAGCTTCTCCGATTGGCTCAGGTTTAGGATTGCAAAATAAAGTGAACATTTCATTGATTATAAAACAATCGAAGGTACCAGTAATAGTTGATGCGGGTATTGGAACAGCTTCAGATGCAACCATTGCAATGGAATTAGGATGTGATGGTGTTTTGATTAATAGTGCTATTGCGAATGCTAAAAAGCCAATCTTAATGGCAAAGGCTTTTAAAGATGCAGTGATTTCCGGTAGGAATTCATACTTAGCTGGTAGAATGGATAAAAATTATTTTGCAATACCAAGTTCCTCTTCAAAGGGTTTAATTTAAGTCTTTTTTTTTCGTCTTACCCAGAGGTTTCTTACTTTCTTTTTAGATTTAGTTATTTTAACTTTATTCTTATTAAGTATTTTACTAACTTTTATTTTTTTATCTATAGATAAATTTTTTTTATTTTTTTTATTTTCAATAATTAAATTTACGTTTTCTATAGAATTTATTAATTTTTTAGATTTATTCAATAAATCAATCTTATATTCTGGAATGATAAATTTATTATCTGATAAAACTTTAATAGTTAAAGAATATTTTTTTTGAAAATATTTTAACTCATCAAGTAAGTTTTTTTCTATAAAAGACTTTACTTTATCTGGCACATAGGAATTAATGATTTTTACTTTATCAGTAAAAGCTAGATGCTGAATCTTTTTTAAAATCTTTTGTGAAAATGAGGACAGCGATAATTGAGTTTCCCATTTTATTGAACCTTCTCTTAATCTTTGTCTAGTCATTTCAAGAAGGCCAAAATTACTGATTTTTCCTATTTGAATTCTAGCTCTATCTTTTCTAATACTTTCCCTCATCTTTTTTTCAACTGTTCTTCTATTATAAAAGTTCATCATATCAATGAAATCGATAACAATTAAGCCAGAAAGATCCCTAAGTTTAATTTGGTGAGCTATTTCTTCTGCAGCTTCTAGATTTGTATTTAAAGCAGTTTTTTCAATATTCATTTGTTTTGTAGATTGCCCAGAATTTATATCAATTGAAACTAAGGCTTCAGTTGGATTAATAACTAAATAACCACCAGATTTTAGTTTTACTGTTGGTTCATAAATATTATTTAATTCTTTTTCAATGTTAGCGTCATAAAAAAGAGGTATCTTTCCTCTATATTTTTTAATATTTTTTACATTTTTCGGCATTAACTCTTTCATAAACTTTTTTGCTTTTTGATAAGCATCATTCCCTTCAACATAAACATTTTTTGTGTCATTATCGTATGTATCTCTTAAAGTTCTTTTGATAATATCTCCCTCTTCATAAACAAGAGATGGAGCGTTAGACTCTAGAGCTTTTTCTTTAATTTCTTCCCAAGTTTTCAAAGTATTTTGAAAGTCTTTTTCTATTTCATTTTTAGTTTTGTTGGCTCCAGCGGTTCTAACGATAACTCCCATACTTCCTGGTATGTCTATATCGTTAAGAATATTTCTAATTTTTTGACGATCAGAAGAATTAAAAATTTTTCTAGAAATTCCACCGCCTTTAGGCGTGTTAGGCATTAAGACCATATACTTACCAGCTAAGGATATAAATGTTGTAAGAGCCGCACCTTTTTGACCTCTCTCCTCCTTGATTACTTGAATCAAAATTACTTGCCCAGGTTTTATAACTTCTTGAATTCTATATCTCTTTATACCAAATGAAGATTTTACTTTTTCTCTATACTCTTGTTTATTGTTTTCTTTTTCTTTTAAATTATCATTCTCTAAGGTTTTTTCATCTTTATCTTGTTGATTTTCAACTTGCAGATTATCTTGATTATTTTCAATTGTCTTATCTTTTAGTTCCTCTCTTATTTTTTCCTCAGCCTCTCTTATTTTTTCTTTATCTTCAGAGGGCAATTGGTAATAGTCTGACTGAATATCATTAAAGGCCAAGAATCCATGTCGTTCTCTTCCAAAGTTTACAAAAGCCGCTTGAAGAGAGGGCTCTACTCTACTGATTGTAGCGAGATAAATGTTATTCTTAAAATTTAAATTATTTTTATCTTCAAATTCATATTCTTCGATTGAATTATCTGACTTAAGAACAATACGGGTTTCGTTAGGATGCGATGCATCAATATATAAGTTTTTTTCCATTTTATTAGAATTCCTTTTAAAATTTGGTAATTTGATATTTTTAAAATTGTCATATGCCTTATTTTATACAATTTTGTGTATAAATAAACGATTAAAATTACATCATGCCTAAAGATAGTCAGAATTATTAATATAAATAAAAACAATGTTTAAATTTGTTAATTTTTCGTTAAAATTTGTAATCATATCTTTTGCTATAATCTTGTTATTTACTTTTTCCACATTATGGTATTTTTCAGCAGGGTTGCCTGATTACAAAAAATTATCAAATTATCAACCTCCAATTTCAAGCAGAGTATATTCAGGAAACAATAAATTAATTGCAGAATATGCTCTAGAAAAAAGATTATTTATACCTTACGAGTCGATCCCAGATAAAGTTGTAAATTCTTTCTTATCAGCAGAAGACAAAAATTTTTTTAGTCATCCTGGTGTAGATGCAAAAGGTATTTTAAGAGCTGTAATAAAAAATATAAAAAATATTTCACAAAATAAAAGATTAGAGGGTGCTTCAACTATTACACAACAAGTTGCAAAAAACTTTTTACTTACAAATGAAGTTTCATTAAGAAGAAAAGTTAAGGAAGCTATTTTAGCATTTAGAATAGAAAGAGCTTTTACCAAGGAAAGAATTTTGGAACTTTACCTCAATCAAATTTATCTTGGCCAAGGAACTTATGGAATAGCTGCAGCTAGCTTAGAATTTTTTGACAAGTCTATTAAAGAGCTAAATTATGCCGAGGCAGCTCTATTGGCTGCTTTACCAAAAGCACCAAGCAAATATAACCCTTATAAATATCCAGAAGTTGCAAAATTTAGAAGAAATTTGGTACTTGAAAATTTAAAAGAAAATAAATTTTTGACTAAAAAAGAGTTAAAAAATTTAAAAAACTCTGAAATAAAACTAAAAAAAAGAAAAATTGAAATTGTAAATGAAGCAAATTCATATACTGAAGAAGTCAGACGAACTGTAAAAGATATTTATGGTTTTGAAAAACTCTATTCACAAGGTTTAAGCATAAGCACACCATTAAAGATAGATTATCAAATACAAGCTTTGAAATCTTTAAGAAAAGGTATTGAAGATTATGATCGTAGAAGAGGTTGGAAAGGGCCAATTACAAATAAATTAAATAATAAAAATTGGGAAAGAAAACTTCAACAGTTTAAACTTGATCCTACTTTAAAATGGAATATTGCTGAAATTATTTCTTTAGATAATAATGAAATCAAATTTCAAACTTTAAATAAAGAAAAAAGTATTACAGATTCAATTCTCCAAAAAAATTTTAAATGGTCTGTGCCGAAAAACAAATTAGTAAAAGAAATACATAAAATAGGAGATATTATTTTTGTAAAAAAGGAAAAAAATTATTGGATATTAAAACAGTATCCAAAAGTAAATGGTGGAATTGTAGTCTTAGATCCTTACACAGGAGATGTTTTTGCTTTAGTTGGTGGATTTAATTTCAAAACCAGTGAATTTAATAGAGTCACACAAGCGAAAAGACAACCTGGATCTGCTTTTAAACCGATAGTTTACGCAGCTGCTTTAGAAAAAGGTTTCGCACCTAATACTATAGTGCTCGACGCCCCGTTCGTTGAAAGTCAAGGAGCAGGTCTTAAAAATTGGAAACCGGAAAACTATGGAAAAAAATTTTATGGACCATCAACTTTTAGAAAAGGTATTGAATACTCAAGAAATTTGATGACTGTGAGAATTGCAAAAGTTCTTGGTTTGGAAGAAATTTTAAGTTTATCGAAAAAATTAAATATTTACGATGAAATACCAGAATTATTATCAGTTTCCTTAGGAGCTGCAGAAACTACTTTGATGAATTTAACCTCCGCATATGCACCATTTGTGAATGGTGGAAAAAAAATAGATCCAACTTTGATTTCTCGAATACAAGATAGAAGAGGAAAAACTATTTTCCAAGAAAAAAATAGAAAATGCATTGGGTGTGATAAATTTATAAATGAAGAAATTGAATTACCGATTATTGAAAATAATAATAATAAAGTTATAAGCAAGGAAACGGCTTATCAAATGACTTCAATTCTACAGGGAGCAGTAAATAGAGGAACTGCAAAAAAACTTAAATCATTAAAAGTTCCTATAGCAGGTAAAACTGGCACTACAAATGATAATTACGATGCATGGTTTATAGGATTTTCATCTAATTTAGTTGTTGGTGTTTATATAGGTTTTGACAATCCTAAAACATTAGGAAAATTTGAAACTGGTTCTAAAGCAGCGTTACCTATATTTAAAGATTTTATTGAAAATGCTTTATACAAAGATGATTTTAATGATTTTGAGATACCTGAAAATATATTTTTAACGTCAATAAACTATGATACTGGAACAAAGTCGGCACAAGGTGATAAAAATTCAATTATAGAAGCCTTAAAACTTTCAGATATTAACAACATAAATAATAATAATTTAATTTCAACGAATGACCGTGATAATATAATAAAATTTAGACAATTTTACTAATGGAAAATCTTGAAACAAAATTATCAATAATAGAAAAATCTCTTAATAATATTAGGGGGTATCTTTGATAAGAAAAATGTCAAAGTAAAATTAAAAGAATTAGAAGAAATTTCCTTAAGAGAAAACTTCTGGAAAAATAAAGATCTAGTAAAAAAAACAGTAAAACAAAAAAAAAATTTTGAGGACATTCTTAGTTCTTATACAAAATCATCAAAAGACTTTAATAATTTAAAAGATTTATACGCTTTAGCATTACAAGAAAAAGATGAAGATACCATTCGAGATTGCGAGGTTAAGGCTGAGGAAATTTTACAGAAAATAAAAAAAAGTGAAATTAATTGTTTTTTATCAGGAGAAAATGATGATTACGATATCTATCTTGAAATTCATGCAGGGGCTGGAGGTACTGAAAGCCAAGACTGGGCAGACATGCTTCGTAGAATGTATATTAAATGGTTTGATAAAAAAAAATTTAGATATGAAATTATTAGTGAACATAAAGGGGAGGAAGCAGGAATAAAATCTTCTATTGTAAAAGTTGAAGGAAATTATTTATATGGGTTAATGAAGTCAGAGTCAGGTGTCCATAGATTAGTTCGCATATCACCTTTTGATAGTGGAGCAAGAAGACACACTAGTTTTGCAAGCGTTTGGGTCTATCCTGCTGTAGAAGATGACATTAATATAAAGATAGATGAAAAAGATTTAAGAATAGATACCTACAGATCTAGTGGTGCAGGAGGTCAACATGTTAATACCACTGACAGCGCAGTGAGAATAACCCATTTGCCAACAAAAATTGTTGTACAATGTCAAAATGAGAGATCTCAACATAAGAATAAAGAAACCTGCTTTAAAATGTTGAAGGCGCGTTTGTATGAGTATGAAATGCAAAAAAAAGAGGAAGAAAGTCAAAAAGAGTTAGAAACTAAAACAGATATTGGGTGGGGGCATCAAATTAGATCCTATGTATTACAACCCTATCAACTAGTTAAAGATTTAAGAAATAAAGTAGAGAGCTCAAATCCTGCGAGTATTCTTGATGGAAATATTGATGAATTTATCGAAGAAGGAATAAAAAAGATATGAGAAAAATAATCATAAGTTTAACTTTGTTTATATTTTTTCTTTTCATAACCTTGATAGCAATTTTGTCAACAAATGGTATTAAAACTAAAAGATTTAATAATGTAATAACCAATAAAGTTGCACAATCCAAAAATATCGAATTAGAATTAGAAACCATAAAATTTAAGCTTGATATAAAGGAATTGAGTTTATTTTTAGAGACACAAAGACCAAAAATATCTTATAGTGATTTTTCATTACCTGTTCAAAGTGTAAAATTATACATCGATTTTATATCTATCCTCCAATCAAATCCTAAAATTAAAAAAATAACTCTTAATTTAGAGGAGCTAGACATTAAACAGCTAAATAAATTGTCGATTTTGATCAAACCTTCTAACTTTAAAAGTATATTAAATAATAATATTGAGGAAGGAAAACTAGTTTCACAAATTGATATTTTTTTAAATGCAAAAGGTATATTTGAAAACTTTATAGCCAAAGGTTCTGTTGAAGGTTTAAAAGTTAAAATATTTAATAATTTTAGTTTGAAAGAAACAAATTTGAATTTTTTTGCAGATAAAAATGATATTATAGTAAAAAATATTTTTGGCTACGCAGAAGATATTAAATTATCCGACGGAGATATAAAATTAAATTTGGAAAATGGTATCAACTTAAATTCAAATTTTAATTCTAAAATAAGTCTAAACAAAAAAACTTTAAAAAAATATGCTAAACAATTAAAAAATTTTAACATTTTAGACAGATTAGAAACTATAGATGCAGATTTGATTAATAATTTTTCAATAGAGCTAGATAATACTTACAAGGTTAAAAATTATAAATATAAATCTAGAGGTAGTATAAAAAAAAGTAAAATTTCTCTTCACGATACATATCAGAATAGTTTTATAAATGAAAATATACAGGATATTTATTTGTCGGATTTATCAATTCAAACAATTTTTACACAAGATAATTTTACTTTTAGCGGTGATGGAAAATATTCATTTGATAACTCTAATTTTCAAAAAATAAATTTTGAAAATTTATCAAAAAAAGACTTTCTTAATATAAAATTAAATTTTGATTATGCAAACAGCTTCAAAATTGAGCTGATTAACTTTAAAAAAAATAAAAATTCATTAGCTAATTTTTCATTAGATTTCATCAAAAAAAAAGATAATTTTAAGATAAAAAAACTAGAATTTACCGAAGATGAAAATTCAATTAAAATAAATAATTTAGAATTCAATAATAATAATTTTGTTTCATTTAAAAAAATAAAAGTAGAAACTAAAAATAACAATTTTTTTATTTCAAATGGAAAAAAAATTTTAATTACAGGTTCTAAATTTGATGCAACAAACTTATCAAAAATATTTAACGATAAAGGAAATAAAAATAAATTTAAAAAGATTAACAGTAAAATTGAAATTGATTTTAAAAATATCAAAGTCCCAATGTCAGAAAAACTTGAAGATTTCAAGTTAATAGGAGAAATAAAAAATGGAAAATTTACTAAGATAATATCAAAGGGCGATTTCGGTGGAGAAAATTATTTAGAAATTTCAATGAAGAAAGATAAAAATACTGATAAAAAATACCTTGAAATTTATTCAGATCTCACAAGACCGCTACTAACTGAATATAGTTTTTTTAATGGTCTTTCAGGAGGAAAGTTATTATTTACCTCTATAATTGATGGTGAAAAATCTTTTTCCAACCTAAAAATAGAAAAATTTAAAGTAATAAATGCACCTGGAATAGTTCAGTTATTATCTTTGGCAGATTTAGGTGGCCTTGCGGATTTAGCAGCGGGCGAGGGTTTATCTTTTGATATATTGGAAATTGATATGGAAAAAAATTTAAATTCATTAAAATTAAACGAGATACTTGCTTTAGGACCAAGCATGTCTGTCCTGATGGAAGGATATCAAGATGAGAATGGCATAACCAGTCTACGGGGAACTTTAGTGCCAGCAAAAACAATTAATAAGATGATTTCAAAAATACCCGTAATTGGAAATATTATAATTCCAAAAGAAGTTGGAGAAGGCTTATTTGGTATAAGTTTTAAAATGAAAGGTCCTAAAGGTAAAATTAAGACCACTATAAATCCGATTAGAACAATTACCCCAAGGTTTATTCAAAAAATCCTTGATAGAGAAAAAAAAACTAAATAATTTTCAACAAATAATGTTTTTTTTTACCGAAGGAGAGCTTTAAAATATTTTTTTTAAAATCTTTTAGGTAAATTATTTTTTTTTCATCTCTGATTACTATATCATCAATTTTCAAACCTTTATTAGCCATCACTCTTCTTGCTTCACTTTTAGAGTGCAAAATATTATTATTTACAACTAAATCTAAAAAATTTATTCCTTTTTTAGCTTCATTTATATCTATTTTTATTTCTGGTAAGTCTGAACTTATACCACTACCTAAAAAAGTATCTCTAGCAGTTTGCTCAGCTTTTTTTGAAGCTTTTTCACCATGAAGAATTTTTGTAGCCTCATTCGCCAATAAGATTTTTAAATTATTTATATTAGGCTCTTCTAAAAAAATTTTTTCTAATTGTTTTGTATTAATTTCTGTAAAAAATTTTAGAAATCTTTTTACATCTCTATCATCCGTATTTCTCCAAAATTGCCAATAATCATAAGGTGCCAACAAATTCTCATTTAGCCAAATAGCCCCTTTTTCTGTCTTGCCCATTTTTGCTCCTGATGCCAAAGTAATTAGTGGAGAAGTAAGACCAAAAGAATCCTTTTGTAATTTTCTTCTAATTAATTCAACACCGTTAACAATATTCCCCCATTGATCAGAACCACCAATTTGTAAAATACAATTATTTTTTTTAAATAATTGATAAAAATCATACGCCTGTAAAATCATATAATTAAATTCCATATAACTAAGAGACTGCTCTCTATCCAATCTAAGTTTTACACTATCAAAAGTTAACATTTTATTAATAGTAAAATGACTTCCAATATCTCTTAAAAATTGAATGTAATTAAGTTTTGTTAACCACTTAGCATTATCAACAAATATAGGAGCCGTTTTTTTATTTGATGTATTTAGAATTTTTTTGAAAACTTTTTTAATACTCTGAATATTCTTTTTTATTTCGTCTTGCTTTAGTAATTTTCTAGTTGAGTCTTTTCCTGAGGGATCTCCAATTAATGTAGTACCACCTCCCAATAAAACAATAGGCTGATGACCATATTTCTGCATAAGTTTTAAAATCATGATCTGCAATAAACTTCCAACATGCAAACTTGATGCGGTGCAGTCAAAACCAATGTAGGCAGAAATTGATTTTTTATTGCATATTTCTCTGAGTTTATCTAAATCTGTGCATTGATTAAGATAGCCTCTTTCCTCCATTTCTTGTAAAAAAGCATTTTTCATAGTGATATTTATTCAAGCAACTATTATACAAAAATTATTATAAATAAATAAAAATATGCAAAAAAATTGGATCTCTTTAGGTTTGATGAGCGGCACTTCCGGGGACGGGGTAGACGCTTCAATAATAAAAACTAACGGTATAAATGAATATGAGTCAATTAGAGATGACTATTTTGAATATGATAATGAGATTTACAAAGATATTCACAATTTGAAAGAAAAAATTCATAAAAAAGAACATTTAAAAAAATATTGTAATGAAATTAATAACTTAGAACGAAAAATAACAATTTTTCATGCTGAGGTAATTAAAAAACTAAATATATCTAATGACACTCTAATTGGTTTTCATGGACAAACGATTTTTCACAATCCTAGAGAAAAAATATCAAGACAATTGGGAAATGGAAAATTACTAAATCAATTAATTAATAAAAACGTAGTTTTTGATTTTAGAACTAATGATATTTTGAATGGAGGGCAAGGAGCACCCTTAGCACCAATTTTTCATCAGTTGTTAAGTGTCCAAAATAAAATAAAACTACCTGTTTGTTTTCTTAATATAGGAGGCATTTCAAATGCTACAATTGTTAATGATAAAAATAATTTTTCTGAATTAACAAGTAGAGATATTGGTCCAGGTAATTGTCTTATAGATAATTGGGTAAGAAAAAACTCTAATAAAAAATTTGATCAAGATGGTAAACTTGCGAATAGCGGAACAAGAAATGATATAATCTTTGAACAAGCCCAAGAATTATATATGAATAGAAAAAGCAAAAAAAAACTCTCATTTGATACTAATGATTTTGATATTTCTTTCATCAGAGGTCTAAATCTTGAAGACGGTGTAACAACGCTTACAGATTTTACGGCAAGCATCATTGGCGTAGAACTTTCTTTATACTTAAAAAATAATAAAGAAAAAATTATTGAAGTGCTAGTTTGCGGTGGTGGAAGAAAAAATAAGGTTTTAATTAAGAAGATTAAAGAAAATTTATCTTCAAATATTAATTTTAAAAATTTAGACGAATACAATATTGATGGAGATTTTGTAGAGTCACAAGCATTTGCATTTTTAGCTGTAAGATCAATTTTAAAATTGCCTATTTCATTCCCAAAAACTACTGGTTGTAAAATTCCTAGCACTGGTGGAAATTTTATTAAAAATTAAATTAATGCAGTTTTTTCCTTTAAATATTTTTCAATTTCTGATGTTAAATCTTTTTCTTTATCTTTAAAAAAGTGATTTGAATTTTTAATTTTAGAAAATATTACCTCTACACCTTTTTGGCTTTTTATCCTATTATCTAATTCATCAATACTTTCTTTTGTTACTAACTCATCATTTTCACTATAAATTACTTGTCCAGATGTTGGGCAAGGAGCTAAGAAAGAAAAATCATAAACGTTTGGTTGAGGAGATACTGCTATAAAATTATTTACTTCTGGTCTTCTCATAATTAATTGCATACAAATTAAAGATCCAAATGAAAAACCAGAGACCCAACACTGGCTATAATCCAAATTTTGTCGTTCTATCCAGTCTAATGCTGCTGCTGCATCAGATAATTCTCCTTGACCGTTGTCAAAAACTCCGTCACTTTTACCCACACCTCTAAAATTAACTTTTATAACTGAAAAACCATTTTCCAAAAAAATATTATACATAAGCTGAACAATTCTATTGTTCATTGTTCCACCATATTGAGGATGGGGATGAAGAACTATTGCAACTGGTGATCCAAACTTTGGATTTTTATAGTATTTGGCTTCAAGTCTTCCTGCAGGACCTGGTATAAAAATTTCTAAACTTTTTGGTTTCATAATTGATAATGATTATTATTTTTAAAAAAAAGTAATGCTTTATAACATGTTTTTATGCGTCAAATAATTTTTTTTAAATCTTACTAAAATAGTAGGAATTAAATTAAAAATACTGTATTACAACGATAATTTATGAAACTTACTACTAAAGGCAGATATGCGGTAATGGCTATGGCAGATCTAGCCTTGTTTAAAGATCGGGGACCAATAAGTCTTACTGATATATCTTTAAGACAAAATATTTCTTTAGCTTATTTAGAACAGATATTTATTAAATTGAAAAATAAGAATTTAGTGAAAAGTATTCGAGGAGCTAAAGGTGGCTATGTTCTAGAAATTCCACCAGAAGATATTAAAATTTCAAATATAATTGCGGCTGTCGACGAAGAAGTAAAAACGTTGAATTGCAAAAAAGATTCTAAGAGAGGGTGTAACAGTAAAACTTCTAAATGCATCACACACAATTTATGGGACCAGCTCGATCAACATATAAATAATTTTTTTGAAAAAGTAAAGTTACAAGACATTGTTAAAAAAAATCAAGCACTGTATAAATGAGAACTAAAGATTTAAAAAATAAAGACTATAAATACGGTTTCACAACTGAATTAGAAAATATTAGGTCTCCAAAGGGTCTTAGCGAAGAGACCATCAGATTTATTTCTAATATTAAAAAAGAACCAAAATGGATGTTAGAATGGAGGTTAAAAGCTTTTAATAGATTAAAAGTTTTAAAAGAACCCGACTGGCAAAAGCCAAAATATCCAAAAATAAATTAT
>MDSV01233292.1_pt1 | contig 16734 bp, 19 predicted proteins | sample 810851 | NCBI WGS metagenome assembly MDSV01 (sample SAMN05326640, study PRJNA326480) | marine metagenome | isolation source: seawater | place: Atlantic Ocean: North East | collected 2012 | reverse complement strand
GATAAGAAACGAGCTTGAACCCGCTTGCCACGATTCAATGGATTCCCTCGGCGAAATACATGAAACCCCTTTTTTTCAGCATCAGGATTCTCTGCCAGCACCATGGATCTGGGGGGGGAACCTTTCTCGTTCAAGTGTAGATTGTGAATGGCGTTTCTCCTTCCGTTCAACTGATCGCTGACGGTACGGTTGAGCAGCCGTGATGCCAGATTCTCCGTTAATGCCGTTGGACTTTCATCTGCATACAAGTGACTTCGTAACTGTCTAAGTATAGCGCTGTTGATCTTGCGATGGCGTTGATCCTGATCGGGAATGGTGGTTCCATCGGGTAAGGCTTCTTCTGCGGATTGAACCTGAGCCAGGGTCCAGTCACGATGGGTTTCTGCAAAAAGAGTTCCGGTATTAGCTGGAGCAGGTTCAAATTCAACAACTGAAGCTATTGCATTAGCTAAGCATGCTAAGAAAGCTGGTGCAGATGCAATATTAGTCGTCACGCCTTATTATAATAAACCTACCCAGGGTGGTTTATTTGCTCATTATAAGGCTATACATGATGAAGTAGATATACCAATCATTATATATAATATTCCTGGAAGAAGTGTGGTTGATTTGAATCAAAGCACATTAGTTAAATTAGGAGAATTGCCAAATATAATTGGAATTAAGGATGCAACTTCGAATATATCAAGAGTTTCATCAACTCGTTTGATATTAGGTTCAAATTTTTGTCAACTATCCGGCGAGGATGCAACTGCTCTTGCCTTTATGGCTCATGGAGGTCATGGATGTATATCTGTTACAGCCAATGTTGCACCCAAACTTTGTTCAGATTTTTATCATGCATGGTTTGATAATGATCCAGTAACAGCACTTTCTATTAATGATAAGCTGATGCCATTACATATCTCGTTATTTCTTGAAACTAGCCCTACTCCAGTAAAATATGCTCTAAAACTATTAGGAAAATGTTCTTCTGATGTGAGGTTGCCTTTAGTAGGTTTAAGTGAAAAAACTGAAAGTAAAATTGAGGTAGCTATGAAAAGTGCTGGTTTAATTTAAAACTAATGGTAAATAAAAAAAAAAATTTAAACAAATTTATTTCTATAAATAGACGCGCAAAACATAATTATCACCTTAATGACCAATTTGAAGCTGGAGTAATGCTTTTAGGTTCTGAAGTCAAATCTCTTCGTATGGGTCATGGCAGTCTTATTGAATCATATGCTTCAGATGAAAATGGTGAAATATGGTTGAGAAATTTTCATATATCTGATTATCAACCTGCTAGCAGAACAAATCATGACCCTTTAAGACCAAGAAAACTGTTGCTCAAAAAAAAAGAAATTAATAAAATCTTGGGCTCAATTAAGAAAGATGGTATGACTATTGTGCCTTTAAGTATTTATTTTAATAGTCGTGGAATCGCGAAAGTTGAAATTGCAATAGGTCGAGGAAAAAAGCTTCATGATAAGAGGCATGACATTAAATCCAGAGATTGGCAAAGAAATAAAGCGCGTATATTAAGAGCTAAAAATTAACACTTATAGAAGTTTGTTTATTTTTTTAAAAACCTCCTCAAACATTTTTTTATTCAATCTACCAGTATTAGTATTGTATCTTGAACAATGATAGCTATTAATCATAACAACACCTTCATTTATTTTATGTTTTTTACCGTGAGAAAATATAAAATTTTTTGGTTTTAGACCAAAAGATTTTATTGTTGAATTATGTGATACTACACCCAAACAAAGAATAATCTTGAGATTTTTCATTGCATTTATCTCTTCAGAAAGGAATGATCTACAGTTTTTCACTTCAGTGCCTTCCGGTTTATTTTTTGGAGGAACACATTTTACTACATTAGTAATTCTGCAATTTTTTAATTTTAAATCATTTTTTATTTTTGGGTCATAAAAGCCCTTAGCTAAATTGAATTTTAATAAAGTGCTATATAATAGTTCCCCTGCAAAGTCTCCAGTAAAGGGTCTACCTGTTTTATTTGCCCCTTGCAGACCAGGAGCTAAGCCAATGATTAATAATTTAGAAAATTTTGAACCAAATGAGCGAACAGGTTTATTATAATAATTTGGGAATTTTATAACATTTTCTTTCCTAAATTTATATAATCTGTTACATTTTTTGCAATCAAATTTAGGTTCTATACATTTAATTGTGTTCATATTTAATTCAGGTATTTTGCTTTAATTTAGTAACAACTTTATTTTCAAAAATGATTTTAATTGGTTTAGGTTCAAATATTAAGAAAAATGAAAGCATGAGTTTAATAGACTCATTAAATTTAGCAATAAATGATATAGAAAAAATACCAGTTAAAATACTGAAAAAATCTAGTTTTTATTCTTCAGCGCCAGTTCCTATGTCAGATCAGCCCTGGTATGTAAACGCAGTAATTTCTATAGAAACTTCAATAAAACCAATAGATCTTTTGAATTGTCTTCATAGAGTAGAAAGAGATTTTGGAAGAGAAAGAGGAGAAAAGTGGGCACCTAGGACCTTAGATCTTGACCTTTTGTCATATAATGCCCTTAAACTAAATTCTAAGATAAAGATTCCTCACCCAAGATTGCATGAAAGGGCTTTTGTTCTCTATCCGTTAAGAGATGTTAATCAAAATTGGATTCATCCAATTTTAAGCGAAACTGTTAATCAGATGATTGATAAATTGCCTTATGATCAGTTAATTGAAAAAATAGAAGAAAAATAATAGTTATTGTTAGCAACTTAGTTGATAAATTTATATATTTGATTTATCATAGCAAAGTACGTAAAATTTTAGAGAGTAGAATGGCTAGAGTTACAGTTGAAGATTGTGTTTTGATTCATCCAAACCGCTTTGATTTGGTTGTTCTTGCGGCCCAAAGGTCACGAGAGATATCATCTGGTTCGCAAATAACCATTGAGAGAGATCATGATAAAAATCCTGTGGTTGCTCTTAGGGAAGTTGCTGCTGAAAAATTTTCACCAGAAGAGCTAAAAGAGTCCCTTATTCATAGTTTACAGAAGCAGGTAGATGTGGATGAACCCGAAGATGATGATATGGCTGTTTTAATGCCCAGTGACTGGGTACCTGAACCTGAGCCTAAAAGACCTGTTGAAAAATATGATGATAGTGAAGCTAACTATTCTACAGGTGCTTATGATAAAGATTTTACAAAGTAAATATATAAATTTCATTCTCTGTATTCTAATTGGTTGATAACATGTTTAATGTGTTATTATAGCTATTTATGGAACATGAAAAACTTTTAGATAAAATTAGATTATACGATCCAAATTTTGATGAAGATCTAATTCAAAAAGCATATTTATTCTCTAAAGATGCTCATAGGTCTCAGACTCGGGAGTCAGGGGACCCTTATTTTCTGCACCCATTATCCGTGGCGGAAATTGTGATTGAAATGAAACTTGACTCAGCTACAGTCGCAACTGCTTTATTACATGATACCGTTGAGGATACTTTGGCAACAATTAATCAGATAGAAGAATTCTTTGGCAAAGAAGTCTCTCAATTAGTTGATGGTGTTACTAAGTTATCACAAATTAAGCTTGGTTCCGGCAGTGAGAAAAATAAAGAAGCTGAAAATTTTAGAAAACTTCTTTTAGCTATGTCTAACGACTTAAGAGTTTTATTGGTTAAATTAGCTGATAGATTGCATAACATGAGGACTCTAAATTTTATATCTAACCCAAAGAAAAGAAAGAAAATTGCAAATGAAACAATGGATATTTTTGCGCCTTTGGCAGGAAGAATTGGAATGCAAGAGCTCAAAGAGGAATTGGAGGATTTAGCTTTTTGTGAACTAAACCCTAAAGCTCATTCATCAATTGTTGCTAGACTTAGTTTTTTAAAGGAAGAATATGATGATGCTACTTATCAAATTACAAGTGATATAAAAAAAATACTAGAAAGTTCAAAAATACCCTCAGATATAATTGGTAGAGAAAAAAAACCTTTTTCAATTTGGCGTAAAATGCAAAGAAAGAATATAAGTTTTGAAAGTTTATCAGATGTTATTGCCTTTAGAATTGTGGTAAACGATATTGATGATTGTTACAATGCGCTTGGCAAAATACATTTAAACTACTCATTAGTACCCGATAGGTTTAAAGACTATATTTCTACTCCTAAACAAAATGGTTATAAATCAATTCATACAACAGTTATAGAGTCAAATGGAAGAAGGGTTGAGGTTCAGATTCGTACAACTGAAATGGATGAAATAGCAGAATACGGTTTAGCAGCACATTGGAAGTATAAAGATGATGTTAAAAATATTAATAGATCAATAGATGGAGTTCAATATAGGTGGATACGAGAATTACTAGAGATCCTTGAACATGGAGGTAATCCAGAGGAGTTCTTTGAAAATACAAAATTAGAAATGTTTCAAGATCAAGTTTTTTGTTTTTCTCCAAAAGGGGAACTATATAGCTTGCCTAGTGGTTCTACACCTATTGATTTTGCATATGCAGTGCATACACAAGTAGGTGATAATTGTGTAGGAGCGAAAGTGAACGGACGCATTTCTCCATTAAGGTCAGTACTTCAAAATGGAGATCAAGTTGAAATTATGATTTCAACAGCTCAGATTCCTTCTCCAACTTGGTTAAATTTTGTTGCAACTGGTAAAGCAAGGTCTGCCATTAGAAGATTTGTTAGAGGTCAACAGCTTAGTGAATATGTTGACTTGGGAAAAGCTATTCTTGAGAGATACTTGGCCAATAATGGAATGGATAATAACTCAAAAAATATTTTTAGGGCAAAAAAGGTTTTTCAATTTAAAACAGAAGAAGAACTTTATTCTAGTATAGGAGAGGGTTTAATTTCTGGTAAACAAATTGTTGAAGCAATAAATCCAGAATTTGTAAACCAGAAAAGTTTTGTAAAATCATTAGCTCCAAATTTTGTAAGAAATGCAATTAATAAAGTTAGACAAGGTCAAGCCAAAGGTGGTGATCATACAATTCCAATAAAAGGATTGATTCCTGGAATGGCTGTTCATTTAGCAACATGTTGTCACCCCTTAATAGGTGACAGAATTGTTGGCATCCAAACTCCTGGAAGAGGTATAACTGTTCATACAATTGACTGTGCAAGTTTAGAAAATTTTGGAAGTGTTCCTGAGAATTGGTTAGATGTTTCATGGGACAAAAGTAATGATTTATCTTATCATGTAGGTAGAATTAAATTAACACTAACTAATGAGCCTGGTGCTCTGCATATTGCTACAGGAATAGTAGCTTCAAATTTAGGAAACATAAATAATATACTTGTTGCAGATAGAGCAGAGGATTTTTTTGACTTTAGATTTGACATACAAGTCAAAAATGTTAAACATCTAACTGAGATAATTGCAGCTCTAAGAGCTGAGCCCATGGTGCATAATGTTGATAGGCTTCGTGAATGAACGATGAAGACATTTTAAATTATTTTAGAGAATCTGGTGCTCTGCTAGAAGGGCATTTTATATTGAGCTCAGGATACCATAGCTCAATGTACCTTCAATGTGCAAAAATTTTTATGAATCCTAATTTATCTGAAATTTTATGCAAGAACTTGGCAGGCAAAATTTCTAAATTCGTTAATATTTCTGATATAGATATGATTGTATCTCCGGCAATGGGTGGGGTTATAATTGGTTATGAGGTTGCAAGACATTTAAATAAAAGGTCAATTTTTACTGAACGTGTAGATGGAGTATTTGAATTTAGGAGAGGTTTCCAAATTGAAAATGGCATGAATATATTGATTATTGAAGATGTTATCACAACAGGAAAAAGTTCATTAGAGTGTATCGACTGTGTTAAAAATAATGGAGGAAATATTTTGGGTGTATCCTGTATGATTGATAGAACGCAAAATACTGTAATTCCTGATTTAGATATTATATCTCTTTCAAAGATATCTATTCCTATTTATAAACCAAATGATGTGCCGGAAAATTTAAATAAAATACCGCCTATTAAACCTGGAAGTAGAGGGTTGATATAAATTGTTACTAGGAAGTAGAAAACCTAGAAATTTTTATAGAAGAATACTCAACCTAGTATGGCCAAAAGGTGGTTTAAAACGATCTGTAAAATACAGTAGATACAGATTTGTTCGTTTGTCAGGTTCTCCATACTCAATTGCTGCTGGTTTTGCTTGTGGGGTTGCAGTTTCTTTCACTCCCTTAATTGGTTTTCATTTTGTGGGCGCGGCACTTTTGGCCTGGCTAATTGGGGGAAATGTTATTGCTTCAGCTATAGGTACTGCTATTGGGAATCCATGGACTTTCCCATTGATTTGGTTTTGGATACTTAATTTAGGTAGGTGGATAACGGGAGATTATTCAAATTTGCATGCAGATCTTGAGTTAACCAATACGTCAATTGCAAATAATGTAAAAGAAATTTTATTTCCTATGATGATTGGTGGTTTAATAATGGCTCCATTGACTTGGTTGATTGCTTATTACCCTACTAAGTATTTAATCGTTTCATATAGAGTTGCAAGAAAAATGAGATTAGATAAAAAAAGAAAAAGAAATAAATAAAAAATTAATTAATTGATAGAGATTATGAAAGATTTTGAAAATATTATTACACCTAATACATCTATTAGATTAGGGGTAAATATCGATCATGTTGCCACCATTAGGAATGCAAGGGGAGGTGATCATCCTAACCCTTTTAAAGCGGCTGAGATAGCTATTAAAGCTGGTGCAGATGTAATTACAGTCCATCTTAGAGAAGATAGAAGGCATATTGTTGATGAAGATGTTCAAATACTAATAAATAAAATAAAAAAACCAATAAATTTAGAAATAGCTCCAACAGAGGAAATGATAAATTTTGCCTGTAAATATAAACCTAAATCAGTTTGCATTGTGCCAGAAAACAGAGAGGAAAAAACAACTGAAGGAGGCTTAGATGTTTTTAATTTATCAGAAAAATTAGAACCTATGACAAAAAAGCTTATTTCAGAGGGAATAAAAGTATCATTATTTATAGAGCCTGATCCATATCAAATTGATGCAGCTTACAAGTTAGATGTCACTGTTGTAGAATTACATACAGGTAAATATAGTAGCAAGGATAAAAAAGTAAGTTTAAATTCTCTTAATATGATAAGGAGTAGTGCAAAAAAAGTTTTTGAAATGGGAATGGAATGTCATGCTGGTCATGGCTTAACATTCAATAATGTAAAAAAAATTGCAGAAATAAATGAAATAGTAGAACTTAACATTGGACATTTTTTAATAGGAGAGGGTATCTTTATAGGGTTAAGTAATGCTATTAAAGAAATGAAGTCAATTATTTTGTCTTCTCGATACAGAAAAAAAATTTAAAATGATTGTTGGTATTGGTAGTGATATAATTAACATTGATCGAATTGAATCAGTAATTAACCGATATGGTTCAAGATTTATACATAGAGTATATAGCAAGATAGAAATAGATAAATCTGAGGGAAGATTTAATCGCTTTGCTTCGTATGCTAAACGTTTTGCTGCAAAAGAAGCTTGCTCAAAGGCTTTGGGTACTGGATTTAGAAAAGGTGTATTTATGAGAGATTTATCTGTAATTAATTTAAGTTCTGGAAAACCCACAATGCATCTTAATGGGGGGGCTTTAAATAGGATTTATGAAATTATACCTCTTGGAAAAAAATATCAAATAGATCTATCAATAACAGATGAACCGCCTTATGCGTCTGCATTTGTTATTATTTCAATTAATTAGTGGTATGAATTTAAAATTAAGGATAAATTTTTGAAGGCTAAAGGAACAAATACTAAAAAAAATAATAATAGTATTGTTGAAACGGTAAAAACACTTGTATACGCAATATTAATTGCAATGATCCTTCGGACTATTGCTTACGATCCATTTAATATTCCATCAGGATCAATGAAGCCAACCTTGCTTGTAGGTGACTATCTTTTTGTATCAAAATTTTCTTATGGGTACAGTAGGTACTCTATTCCATTAGGTCTTCCGCTTTTTAAAAATCGAATTCTTTTGAGTGAGCCAAAAAGAGGCGATATTGCTGTTTTCAAATTACCAAGTGATAACTCAACAAATTATATTAAAAGAGTAATTGGTCTGCCTGGAGATGAGATCCAGGTTATTGATGGTGCTTTATATATTAATAATAAAGAAGTTTTAAGAGAAAGAGTAAGTGATTATAATAGTAAAGATAGATACGGCAATGAACTTAAAATTGCTCAGTTTAAAGAAACACTGCCAAATGGAATTTCGTATTTTACCTTTGACTCAAATTTCGATTCAATAGCTGATAATACTCCAATGTATAAAGTTTCTCCAGGGCACTATTTTATGATGGGAGATAATAGAGATGACTCTGCTGACAGTAGATTTGCCCAGGTTGGACAAGTTCCTTTAGTTAATTTTGTCGGTAAAGCTGAAATTTTATTTTTCTCCTTAGATAATTGGAAAATAAGATTTAATAGAATATTGATGCTTATTCGTTAGATTATTATGGATAGAAATCTTGAGAAATTATTTTCCAATATTGATTATCAATTTGATGATATAAAGTTAATTAAAAGAGCTTTAACGCATTCCTCTGCAGTAATTAATGATGATGATAACGACAGATTAGAATTTCTTGGAGATAGAGTTTTGGGTTTGGTAATTGCTAGGATGCTATTTGATCAATTTCCTGATTCCTTAACAGGTGACCTTGCTCAAAGATACAATCATTTAGTAAGGAGAGAAACTCTTGCTAAAATAGCAGAGAGTATATCATTAGGAGATTATATTAATATTTCTTCAAGTGAAGAGAGAACAGGAGGTAGGGAAAAAACTGCAATTTTAGCCGATACTTGTGAAGCATTGATAGCTGCAATTTATTTGGATGGTGAACTTAGTGCCGCAGAAAAATTTATATTAAAATTTTGGCAAGATCTTATTTATGAAGAGAGTTTTTCCCTAAAAGATTCCAAAAGTTCTTTACAGGAATGGTCTCATGCTAATTTAGGCATGACTCCAGAGTATAAAGAAATATCATTCAGCGGTCCTTCACATAATCCTTGTTTTTCAATAGAAGTTTCCTTGCCTGGTTTTAAAAAATTTGTTGGTCGTGGCGAGTCAAAAAGAAAAGCTCAGCAATCGGCAGCAAAAGCCCTACTTGATTTTTTACATAATAGATAAATGTCACAGGAAAAAATCAAGGATGAACCCTCGTCACCTAATACTTATGCTGGCTTTGTTTCGCTGATAGGAGTCCCTAATGCTGGAAAGTCAACTTTTTTGAACAGAGTAATTGGCCAAAAATTAGCTATTGTAACTCCAAAAGTTCAGACAACTAGAACTCGAATAATTGGAATAAAAAATATTAATTTTTCCCAAATAATTTTTGTTGATATTCCTGGAATAATTAAGCCTAGAGGAAATTTAAACCATTCAATGATGGATATTGCTTGGTCTAGTATAAAAGAGTCTGACCTTCATATATTATTAGTAGACTGCGCAAAAAAGCAAGAACAAATTATAGAAGAAAATAAATTGATTTTTGATACATTGGGCGATGAGATAAAAAAAACTATTTTAGTAATAAATAAAATTGATAAGTTAGATAAAAATAAATTATTTAAAATAGTTGATAATTTTTCGAAGCATTTTAATTTTTTATCTGTGTTTATGATTTCATCACTTAATGGTGATGGGGTTAAAGATTTATTAAATTTTTTAGAAAAAAATATTCCAAAATCACAGTGGTTATACCCTGAAGAACATGTTACAGATACTAGTTTAAGAGAATTAGCTTCAGAAATTACTCGAGAGAAACTATTTTTGTCTTTAAATGAGGAATTGCCCTATTCCCTTACAGTAAAAACTGATGAATGGAAAGAAGGTGAAAAAAATAAATTAATCGTTTCCCAAACAATTTATGTAAAAAAGAAAAATCAGAAAGTTATAATTATTGGTAAGGGTGGTGAAAAAATAAAAGAAGTAGGTACTTCTTCTCGAAAAGCTATAGAAAAAATGACTCAAAGAAAAATTTTTTTAAAGCTATATGTAAAAGTAAAAAAAAATTGGGATTTAAATTTGAAAAGTTAAGCAAATTTAATTATACATTGTTTTTATTTAAATAAGGTTGGTTTAGATGGAATGGACTGATGATGCTATAGTACTATCATCAAAAAATTATGGAGAATCATCGTTAATATTAAGTTTATTAACTAGGAATAGAGGTAGATACTCAGGTTACATAAATAGTGTGAATAAAAAGGGTTTTAAATCAACAATTCAACCTGGTAATTTAGTAAAAGTAAATTGGAGGGCAAGAATTGAGGAGAGTTTAGGCTCCTATAAGTTAGAATTAATTGAGGCGTATTCTTCAAATTTTATGTATGAGTCAATAAATCTTCTAACTTTGTCATCTATTTGTTCTTTATGTAATGAAACTTTGCCGGAGAGGGAGCCTTTACCTGAAATTTTTAAAAGTATTTTTGCGATTATTTCTAATCCTCCAGAAACTATAGAATCATTAATTTGTAAATACATTTTCCTTGAGCTTGATATGCTTGCTATTCTTGGGTTTGGTTTAGACTTTTCATCATGTGTTGTAAGTGGTTCCAAAAAAGATTTGACTTGGGTTTCCCCAAAAAGTGGTAAAGCTGTATCCTATTCAGCTGGAAAAAAATACAGAAATAAACTATTATCTTTACCAAGTTTTTTAATTTATAAAGAATTATCTAAGAATATTGATGAAATTTATTCAGGGCTAATTTTGACTGGTTATTTTATTAATAAATATTTGTATAATGATTACGGAAAAAAATTGCCAATAAACCGCATAAGATTATTGAATCAAATAAAGAAATTTAGAAATCATGAATAAACTATTTGATGAAAAAAAGCCTGAAAATGCAATTTTCACTCAAATATTAGGCGATAAATATTTAGCCTATGCTTTGTCGACAATTACTTCAAGATCTCTTCCTGATGTAAGAGATGGCCTAAAACCTGTTCATAGAAGACTTTTATTTGCCATGAGACAATTAAATTTAGACCCTAAGTCAGGTTTTAAAAAATGTGCAAGAGTCGTAGGGGATGTGATTGGTAAGTATCACCCTCATGGTGATCAATCAGTATATGATGCTCTTGTCAGATTGGCTCAAAGTTTTTCAGTTCGTTATCCTTTGGTAGATGGTCAGGGAAATTTTGGAAATATAGATGGTGATAACCCAGCAGCAATGAGGTATACCGAGGCGAGGCTAACAATATTTGCTGAATCTTTAATGGATGAAATTGATGAAGATGCCATTGATTTTATGGAAACATACGACGGAAGTGAAGATGAACCTATAGTTATGCCCGCTAAATTTCCAAATTTACTAGCCAATGGATCAACAGGTATAGCAGTAGGAATGGCTACGAGTATTCCTCCTCACAACTTAGAAGAAATATGTAATTCGTTATTACATCTGATTAAATTTCCAGGTGCTTCAATATCAAAAATTTTGAAATTTATTCCTGGGCCTGATTTTCCTACTGGAGGTGTCCTTATTGAGTCTAAAGACACCATTAGACAAATTTATTCGACTGGAAAAGGTAGCATGAGGATTAGGGCTAAATGGACTATAGAGAATATAAAAGGAAAAAAATGGAACATTGTGATTAAGGAATTACCTTTTCAAGTTCAAAAAAGTAGATTGATAGAAAAATTAGCAGATCTGATAATTCAAAAAAAATTACCTGTTCTAGATAATGTTAGAGATGAATCGACTGAGGATGTAAGAATTGTATTAACACCTAAATCAAATGAAATAGAACCTGATCAGTTTATGGAATTATTATTTAAAAATTCTGATTTAGAAACTAAATTTAATTTAAATTTAAATGTTTTAGAAAATGGTAAGGTTCCAATATTGATGGATTTAAAAAGTGTTTTAAAATCTTTTCTAAATCATCGTCATGAAGTTTTAAATCGAGTTCTCAGTTTTCGGCTTAATAAAATAGAAAATAGGATGGAAATACTCTCAGGTTATTTAATTGTTTATTTAAATTTAGATAAACTTATCAAGATAATAAGAGAAAATGATGTTCCTAAACCAATAATTATTAAACGGTTTAAATTATCAGAGTTTCAGGCAGAATCTATTTTAAATATGAGATTAAGAGCTTTGAGAAAATTAGAGGAAGAGCAGATAAAAGAAGAGTTTTCTATATTAAAAAATAAAAAAAATGAAATAAATTCATTGTTAAAGTCAAAAGAAAAAAGATGGAAAAAAATAGAAAGTCAAATCACTGAGATAAAGGAAAAATTTGGAAAAAATACAGATATAGGAAAAAGAAAGACCCTGATTGGAAAAGAGCCTGAAATTAAAGTAAAAGATATTGATGATTTCATTGCTAAAGAACCGGTAACTATAATTTGTTCAAAAAAAGGTTGGATAAGGTGTATCAAAGGGCATATAGAGCCTTCCTTAAATGAAAAATATAAAGAGGGTGATGGACCAAAGTTCTGGGTCAAAGCATATAGCACTGACAAGATCATTTTATTTGGAACAAATGGAAGGTTTTACACTATTAGTTCTGAAAAGCTTCCATCTGGTAGGGGTTATGGAGATCCGGTGAGATTATTTATTGACTTGCCAAGTGAGGATGATCTTATCACTATATTCAGTTTTTATAGCGATAGAAAAATTTTAGTTTGCTCTTCGGATGGAAAAGGATTCATAGTCAATGAAAATGATGTTCTTGCGCAAACAAAATCTGGAAAACAAGTTCTTAATGTAAAGAAAGGTGTTAAAGCTATTGTCTGCACACCTGCCATTGGAGATTTAATAGCAACAATTGGAGAAAATAGAAAAATGCTAATTTTCCCCATTAAAGAAGTTCCTGAAATGTCAAAAGGTAGAGGGGTAACGTTTCAGAAGTATCGTGAAGGCGAAATGTCTGATGCAATATGTTTTTTTAAAAAAAATGGCTTGTCATGGCACTCGGGAAATAAAATTAGAACTGAAAGTAATTTCATGCAATGGATTGGCAAAAGGTCTAATGCTGGAAGGTTAGCTCCTAAAGGCTTTTCAAAAAATAATAAATTCACTCTCTAAAAAATATGCCTATTCCTTTGTATGCCATTCTTTATTCTCAAGAAACTCAGAAGGTTTAAATTTTTTTTTGTAGGCCATTTTCTCGCAATCTTTTATAAAATAACCTAGATACAAATAAGAAAAAGAATTTTTATTAGTCTTATTAATATGATCAATAACCAAATAAGTCCCCAGACTTCTTCTCTTTTCGTCAGGATCAAAAAACGTATATACCATTGAGTATCCATCAAGCAGTTTATCCGTTAAAGCTACAGCGTATAGTTGATTATTATTTTTTTTTCGGTATTCAAATAATACAGTATCTACTGGAGAGTCCTCAATCATTGATTTGTAATCTTCAAATAACATTAGTGACATATTTCCGCTGCTGTGTCGTTTTCTCTGGTATTTGTTAAATAGATCAAAATGTTCTGGGGTGCCTAATAAATCTACTTCTGATGAGTTTAAGTCATTATTTTTATTAATAATTCTTTTAAAATTTTTTGATAGTACAAATTTTTTTGCATTTATTCTTATTGGAATACATTCCGAACAGTTTTCACAATTTGGTTTATATAAAATTCCATGACTTCTTCTAAATCCTGATTTTGCCATTAAATCGTGAGTTAGGTCAGGGTGTAAACTGTTAAGATGAGTAAAGATTAGCTCCTCTTTTTTTTGCGGTAAATAAGGGCATTTTGTTTTTGGTGTTTTATAAAAATTTAAATCTAAAAGGAAAGGGTTTTCATTCATTATTCATATCTTTAAATGTTTAAGAATTTAAACCTCTAAAAATTAATTTGGGTTTTATTGTTTGAGGTTTGAAGTATTTTTTTGCAATTTCTATTGCAGAACTTGGTGAGAAAGTTTTACAAGAAAAAATATCAAGATAAACGCTTTTGGATTTTTCAGCAAAGTGTGCACAAATATTTGATGTTTCAATTAATTGAACAAGAGAAAAACCACACGCATTTGGATCATCTTTAGCAAAATATTCTACAATTGGCTCACCATAAGAGTTCATTTTTATTTCTGAGACTAGTTCTTTAGAAAATTGGATAATATGGTTTTTATCAGAAATTTTAATTTCATCACATTTAGCCATATCTATGATAAGGTGCATTCCCCAATATTTATCTTCTGGTATTGAAGAAATATTGAAATCAAAAACATCTTGATCGTTTATTTCATTGTGGAAGAAATTCATAACTAATTCTTTAGATTATTGTTTTTAACAACTTTTGCTTCATTGCTTCTTAAATAAAAGCCTAGAATAACTCCAGTAGTTCCGAAAATTGGGATCCAAAGTTCAAATTGCCCTAAAAACCCAGATAAAGATGCACCTACAATAATTCCAAATAAGGTAGAGGCACCAATAATATTAGGTTGTGTTTTTCCGTCATTTTTGTTATTGTTCATAATTATCTCTTTGAAAGTTGTTCGGCTATTTCTGAAGCAAAATATGTAAGAATTCCATCAGCTCCAGCACGCTTGAAAGAGATTAAACTCTCATAAATAGCTTCTTTTTTTGGTAATAAATTATTTTTTATAGCGTTAACTAACATTGAGTATTCTCCGCTAACTTGAAAAGCAAATGTTGGAACCCCAAACGTTGATTTAACCTGAAATAATACGTCAAGATATGTTAAGCCTGGTTTTACCATCACCATGTCAGCTCCTTCAGATATATCAAGCGCCACTTCATGAAGAGCTTCAGTGCTATTTTTAGGGTCCATCTGGTAGGTTTTTTTATCACCTACTAATCTTGACGAGCTTCCAACAGCATCTCTAAATGGACCATAAAATGATGATGAATACTTTGCTGAATATGACATAATTTGTATATCTTCGAAATTCTCATTATCCAATGCTTTTCTTATTTTTCCTACTCTTCCATCCATCATGTCTGACGGGGCTATAATATCACATCCGGCATCAGCCTGTTGAATAGCCTGTCTGCATAAAATATCAACAGTTTTATCATTAAGTATTTTATTGTTCTTTAATATTCCATCGTGACCATGAGTTGTATATGGATCTAATGCTACATCACACATGATACCTATTCCTGGAACAGATTTTTTTATCGCTTTGATAGCTCTTGATATTAAATTATTTGATTTTATTGCTTCTTCACCCCCCTCTGATTTTAGTGACTGATCAATCACTGGGAAAAGAGCAATTAAAGGTATCCCATTATCTGACGCAGATTTTACTGAATCAACTAGCTTATCAATACTAAGCCTGTAAATACCTGGCATTGACATCACTGCTTGTGATTGATTAGAGCCTTCTATTACAAATAACGGTAAAATTAAGTCTGAAGTTTTAATATGGTTCTCTGCAACAAGCCTTCTAGACCATTTAGACTTCCTATTTCTTCTCATTCTTACAGATGGAAAGGATCTATTATAATTATGATTCAACATTTATTTACCCTGCATTAAAACAAGAATGATTTTCTATAGATTTGACTGCACTTTTTATTTAAAAGCTTGAATCCCTGTTTGAGCTCTTCCAAGAATCAAAGCATGAATATCATGAGTTCCTTCATAAGTATTAACTGCTTCTAAATTCATCAAATGCCTTATGACATGAAATTCATCTGAAATACCGTTTCCTCCGTGCATGTCTCTTGCCATCCTTGCTATATCAAGAGCTTTTCCGCACGAATTTCTTTTAATCATAGATATTTGCTCGGGTGAAGCTAATTTTAGGTCCAACAATCTTCCCACTTGAAGACAGGAATTTAATCCTAGTGAAATTTCTGTTTGCATGTCAGCTAATTTTTTTTGTATCAATTGGTTTGAAGCAAGAGGTTTGTCAAATTGAGTTCTATCCAAAGTATATTTTCTAGCGGCATGCCAGCAAAACTCTGCTGCACCGATTGCTCCCCAAGCGATCCCATATCTCGCATTATTGAGGCAACCAAAAGGTCCTTTTAATCCCTCTATATTTGGAAAAGCATTATTCTCAGGAACAAAAACATTGTCCATTACTATTTCCCCAGTTGTAGATGCTCTTAGAGAAAACTTTCCCTCAATTTTAGGTGCGGATAATCCTTCCATACCTTTTTCGAGAATAAAGCCTCTAATCTTATTTTTTTCTGTATCTTTAGCCCAAATTATAAAGACATCAGCAATAGGCGAATTAGTAATCCACATTTTGTTACCACTAATTAAGTAGCCACCATTAGTTTTTTTTGCATATGTTTTCATGGAACCTGGGTCAGAACCGTGATCAGGTTCCGTAAGACCAAAGCAACCAATTTTTTTTCCTATTGCTAAATCAGGTAAAAATCTGTTTTTTTGCTCTTCAGTTCCATATTCATAGATTGGCCACATTACAAGGCTTGATTGTACACTAAAAGCAGAGCGATAAGCTGAATCGACTCTTTCAATTTCTCTTGTAATAATCCCATATGATGTATAGCCCACACCAGGACAGCCATATCCACTGATAGTGGGTCCAAGTAAACCTAATTCACCCATTTCATTGTATATATTTCTGTCAAACTTTTCTTCTCTATTTGCCTCAAGAATTCTGGGCATAAGGTTTTTTTCTGCATAATCTCTGGTGGTTTTCTGGATTATTTTTTCCTCCTCACTTAGCTGACTATCGATTAATAGGGGGTCTTCCCAGTTAAATTTAGCGGGAATAG
>MDSV01187023.1_pt1 | contig 16737 bp, 12 predicted proteins | sample 810851 | NCBI WGS metagenome assembly MDSV01 (sample SAMN05326640, study PRJNA326480) | marine metagenome | isolation source: seawater | place: Atlantic Ocean: North East | collected 2012 | reverse complement strand
TGCCATTCTATTAGCTAATCTTGTTGCAGTTGGTACATTATAAAGACCGTGTGCATCAATGAGAATTTCAATTTTAGGGCCAACAGCTTCCCTGGCGGCGGCAACCATTTCTATAGCTTTTTCCTCTGCTTCTGCACTAATTTCTCCATCGAGAAAAGTTGAATTGCCTACATGAAGGTTATGCATCATTGGATCCATTTTAAATGCCTTATATCCAGCATTTACAATATCTTTAGCATGCTTAGTTATGTGTTCTGGCCCTTCTGGCTCAGGAGGATGGGTATATAGTGCTATCTTGTCTCTAACAGCTCCACCAAGTAATTTATATACTGGTTGATTAAGCATTTTTCCTTTTATATCCCATAATGCTATATCTATTCCGCTAATTGCTGCGCTAGTTGCGCCTCTTGTACCTACATATGTCATACCTCTAAATATTTTGTTCCATATTCTTTCAGTATCTTCAGGATTTTCTCCTATGAGCCAAGATCCTATTTGATTGACATAAGCTGAAATTGCCCTATTTGCTACTGGACCAGGGTATGTTGTAATTTCTCCCCAACCGGTTATTCCTTCGTCTGTATCAACTTGAATAAAAACATAACCTCTATCTTTTAGCTTTAATTCATTATCAATCTTTCTTGCGGGTTGTTTTACCACCCATGATCTTGCTCTTGTGATTTTCATATCTACTCCAATATAATTTATATTTTTATGAATTTATAACATATAAATATTTTTTATAAAATGTTTCAGACTTAACATCTGACTTATTTTTGATAATATTATTTCAAACTAAATTAATAAAAAAAATAAATGGACCTAAAATCATACTTACCTGATTATTCTAAAGAGTTTGTTATTGATGCTTTAGATAGTGATGTTGAAATTTATCGAGATAATTGGGGAATTCCACATATTGAGGCAAATAATCAACGTGATTTATTTTTTGCACAAGGTTTTGCAACAGCTCAGGACCGTCTTTTTCAAATGGACTTAGATCGCTTAAGATGCATGGGTAGATCTTCTGAGTATCTTGGGGTAAAAGCTATTTCAAATGATAAGTTAAGTATAAAACGTAATTTTGAAATTGTAGCTAAGGCAGATTTAGATAAAGCTTCAGTCAATTCTAGAAAGATGATTAAATATTTTACTAAAGGTGTTAACTTTTACATACATAATTTAGATAAGCTGCCATTTGAATATCAGTTACTTGATAAAGAACCTGAATTGTGGGAAGATTGGCATTCAGTATTAGTTTATAAAATTAGAAATGCTGCTGAAGGTTCTTTCAATGGAAAACTTTTTTACTCTCAACTAGCAAAAGAGATAGGTGCAGAAAAGGCAGCAAAGCTTATTCCAGGATATTTTCCTGGCGCATTACTTACATTACCTCCTGGTAAAAAATATACTGGTGTGATAGAAAATGCAATTAAAGAATTATCTGAAGCTGCTAGAAATTTCAAAGCGATAGGAGCTATAGACGGGGAATCCAATGGTTGGTCTATATCAGGAAATAAAACGTATTCTGATTTTCCTCTTGTAGGAGGAGATTCCCATAGGGCATTAGATACTCCAAATGTTTACTACCAAGTTCATCTTAAATGTGATGATTTTGAGGGTATTGGTCATACTATTCCTGGATATCCAGGATTTATGCATTTTGCTCATAATAAAAACGTAGCATGGGGTATGACTCATGGTGGGGCAGACACACAAGATTTATTTTTAGAAAAACTTAGATATAAAAATAATAAAACACAATTTTTTTATGATGATAAATGGATAAACGCTAAAACATATAAGAAAATAATAAATCCCAGAAATTCAGAATCTATAAACATTGAAATTATTGAAACATACAATGGGAATATCATATTTGGAGGGCCAGATAAGGAGCATGGTATTTCTTTATCAGACCCAGGAGGAAAAAATAGTGGTACATATTGGATTGACTCTGCATATGAGGCAATGATTTCTAAATCTGCAGACGATCTTGAAAAGGCTTTTGATAAATGGACTGATAGAACTAATAATTATCCTTACGCAGATAAAAATAAAAATTTTGGTTATAAATTTGCAGGTGCGATACCTGTGAGGAATCATCAGCATCATTGGGGGATAGTAAAAGGATGGGATCCCAAAAATATAGTAAATAAAGAAGTTCCGAGAAAAGATTTACCCATGTCTAGAAATCCTAAAACTGGATGGGTAGTAACCTGCAACCAAAAGGTAGTTGATGCGGATTATCCTTATTTTATGTCTATAGCTTTTGCTCCTGAGTATAGGGCTAAGGTTTTAATTGAATACATTAATGATTGTTCGGACAAAATGGAAATTAGTAATATGCTAGAGATGCACAATCAAAAAATTTCTATTCCTGCTAAGAAAATCATCAACTTTTCAAAAAAAATCAGGATAGATAATATAGAATTTTCTGATTTAGAAAAAATATCATTCAAATCACTTAATGAATGGGACTTTAGTATGGATAAAGATAGCTATCAAGCTTGTATTTACTCAGTAACAAAAGAGAAACTGATAGAGAAAATAATATCAATTAACTATGGAGCACTTAGTGAAGAAATTACAAATTGGAGTAATGATGGTGGAGTATCTCATGTTAGAAGATTCTTAGTTCCATTGATAAATGAAAATATTGGAATAAAAGATAGTTTTTTAGTTAATAATTTGTCTTGGGAAGAATTATTTATAGATTCATTTAGACAAGCTGTTTCATTTTTGAAAACTAAATTTGGAGAAAATATTTTGTACTGGAAATGGGGTAAACTACATACAACTAATCATGTACATCCATTAAGTTCAGAATTTGATAAATATTCTGAAATTTTGAATCCTAAAAGGGTAGCAGCAAGTGGAGATGGAGATACACCTTTAGCTGGAAGTTACGACAAGAATTTTAAAGTTTCTGCTGCATCTGTAAATAGGTATGCTCATGACCCAAATAATTGGGAAAATAGTAGGTGGATTGTCCCTTTAGGATCCTCAGGAAATCCGGGCTCTAAACATTATTTTGATCAACTAGAACTTTGGGCAAATGGTGAAACTATACCTCAATTATGGAATTGGTATAAAATTAAGCAAAATTGCGAAACGCGACAAAAACTTATTTCAAAAAGAGTTATGTAAGTTTTAATAAAATATCGCCTAGTGAGCCAAATGATGCAGTAATTTCATCATTTTTATTCACCCATTTAGTTCGGGTAATACTACCAAGCATTATAATTTCACCCTTCTTAAGAAATTTATCTTTTTTTTGTAAGCTATTAATTAGCCAACTAAGAGCATTAAGTGGATGATTCATTATACTTTTTGTATTTCCACCAGAGATCTGTTTATTATTTATTGAAAGTATTCCATTTAAGTTATCAAGATTATTAATTTTACTCAATGGTACTGGGTTACCAAGTATTATTTCTGAACCAAAAAAATCATCAGCAATTAAACTATTATTATCGACCTTTTCGTGGTTTATCCATCTATTGTCAACAATTTCTATTGCAGGAAAAATAGCTAATTTATCTAACGGAATTTCATTAATAGTTGTGTCGTTGTCGAAAATTAGATTTTCATTTGTAAAGACCGCAAGCTCAATTTCAACTCCAGGCATGGCAAAATCCCCGAACTTTTTATTTGCAGAAATATAATTAGTACCTGTATTTAATATTCCACCGTAACATGGTTCATTGATACCTAAGTACTCTCTCATTACTGAAGATGTGCACCCAATTTTATAACCTATACGTCTTCCAAAATTTATTTCTTTAAATATATTATGCATTTGTTCTTGAACTAGATATGCTTCATCAATATTTTTGGGTTTGAGTTTATCTGGGATTTCTTTTATTTGTTGATTTTTTACTCTATTTAGAGCTAGTATTCCAGCAGACATTTTAATATTTTCTAGGTTCATATAGAGGTTTGAATCTTTTTTATTTTGTAGAGATGTTGTTGATATTGAGTTTATTTATCCACCACTCAAAACTGTCGCTAAGAGCTAGCCAGCTAGCTTCTAATATATTACTTGATGCACCTACTGTATACCATACATTTTTATCATCTGCAGATTCAATAATTACTCTCACTATTGAACCAGTTCCAGAACCTTCATTCACTACTCTGACTTTGTAATCTGTTAAACGAATTGAACTTAATTCAGGGTAAGAATTTAATAATCCTTTTCTCAACGCTTGATCAAGTGCATCCACAGGACCGTTGCCTTCAGCGGCAGTATGATGAATATCATCATTGATTTTTACCTTAACTGTGGCTTCTGATAACATTTCATGTTCAACTCCATCATTTCTCCAACCCACTCCAAATGATGATCTTCTTTTATTTTCAACAATGACCATAAAATCTACGAGTTCAAATGGAGATTCATAATTGGGTAAAAATTGATTCAAAATCAATTCAAATGAAGCCTCCGCACCCTCATAAGAAAAACCTTTTGATTCTCTGTCTTTTATAAAATTTACAATTTTTATTGCATCTTCATTGCCGAGTATATTATCAAGATTAAGTTCTTTTATTCTATTTAATACATTACTTTTTCCTGATAATTCTGATATTACAACTCCATTAGAATTTCCAACAAGTCCTGGATCTATGTGCTGGTATGCATTGACTTGTTTTTCAGTTCCAGATGCATGTAATCCTCCTTTGTGAGCAAAAGCACTTGATCCCACAAATGGCTGAAATTGAAAAGGTCTTCTGTTAGCCTTTTCAGCAACAAAATTTGCAAGCTCAGTTAGCTTTGAAACATTTTCGTTATCCAAAGCATCAATATTCATCTTTAGTTTCAGATTTCCAATTACACTAATAATATTTGCATTCCCAGTTCTTTCGCCATAACCATTAACACAACCTTGTATTTGAATAGCACCTGCTTCATATGCTGCTATTGCTGATGCAACTGCTGTATCAGTATCATTATGGGTGTGAATACCCAAAACAGCATCCTTAGGTAATGCTTCAGATACTTCTTTTGTGATTTTATAAATTTCACTCGGTAATGTTCCGCCATTCGTATCACACAATATTAATCTTTCAGCTCCATTATCATAAGCGATTCTTAGTACGTTTAAAGAGTAATCAGGATTGGATTTATATCCATCAAAAAAATGTTCAGCATCAAAAAATACTATTCTGTTTTTTGATTTTAGATAGGACACTGAATCTGCTATCATATTCATATTTTCTTCTAGCGAGGTTTGGAGAACATTTTCAACTTGAAAGTCTGATGATTTACCAACAATGGTTAAAATTTCAGCTTTAGTATCAATTAATGCTTTTAATGTAGGATCAGATTCAGGACTGTTATTAGCTCTCCTAGTATTGCCAAATGCTGCAATTTTTGCATTCTTAAGTTGTAATTTTTGCACTTTTTTGAAATATTCATCATCCTTTGGATTAGCTCCTGCAAACCCACCTTCTATATAATGTACCCCTAGATCATCTAGCTTTTTAGTTATTGCGAGTTTATCCTCTACAGAAAGAGAAATTCCTTCCTGCTGAGTACCGTCTCGCAATGTAGAATCATATATTTCAATTTTCAATTAATATTCCAATTTAAAATTTATAAAATTTTATTTTATCATTACTTATATCAAGAGAATAAATTTTTGAATAAATTTTTTCATTTTTTTATGTTATTAGATATGTGATTAACAATTTTTTTATTTCCAGATAAGATTAGTCCTTTCCAATTTTGCATAGAACTATAAGTTTCCTCGTCATTTAAGTAACCTTTTGACCATCCTTCGAAATTTATGAACTTATTTTCTTTTTCAGAATATTTCATTACGCTTCCACCAGCTTCTTTTATCAAAAGTATTCCTGCTGCGAAATCCCAAGTATGAGCATACCCACTAATTGCGTATTGCATTTGGTTATTAGCTACTAAAAAAAGTTCATAACATGTACTACCTATATTTCTAATTTCTCCAAGATTTCCAATTAATTTATCAGATAATGTAAATTTGTTTTTTAACCATTTTGGAGTTACCGACAAGATACCTTTTTTGGGTACATCAAAACTATGATTAATATTTATCTTTTTGTTATTGATCCAAGTGCCTTGATCTTTTATTGCATACATAATGGTTTTTTTATTTTTAATGCTTGGTATTGTTATGGATGATGCCACAGGGGTACCTTTAAATAAAATCGCTATTGATATAGCAAATATTGACAGTTTATTAACATAATTAGTTGTTCCATCTATTGGGTCTACAATCCACATCCAATCTTTCGTTTTTTTTTCGTTATATTCTGATTCTTCTTCACCCAGTAAAACGTGGTCAGGGAAATTTTTTATCATTACTTCATATACTATTTCTTGACTTTTTTTATCTATACTGGTTACTAAATTTTCTCCCTCAATAATTCCCTTATTAAACACATCAAAATCTCCTTCGAAATTATTTATAACGAATTCACTTGCTGCATTTGATGCCTCAAGTAATACGTTTTTAAGTTTTTTAGTAAAAGATTTGTCCATTGTTAGATAATTAAAAATGTAAAAATAATAAGATTAATATTATAATTGTTATAACTATATAGAAACTTAATATGAATTCTAACCCAGTTACAAAATTTCATAAAGATAAAAGCTTAATATTACGTATGTATTTTACTGTATTTATGCTTGGAGTTTTATACTTTATTTTCTCACTTTTCTTACTCTCTACTGGAATTCCTATAACTTTTATTTTTTTGATTGTCGGAGCTATGGTTGTGTTTCAATATTATACATCTGACAAACTTGTATTAAAAAGTGCGGGAGCTAAAATTATTGATGAAAAATCAGACCCGAAACTTTTTTCTATTGTTAGGAGTCTTTCAAATAATTACAATATGCCCATGCCAAAAGTCGCAATAATTGATTCTAAAGTTCCAAATGCTTTTGCTACAGGAAGAAATCCTCAAAATTCGGTTGTTGCAGTCACAAAAGGAATTATTGAACGTTTATCAGAATTAGAATTAAGAGCTGTTTTGGGACATGAACTGGCTCATGTAGCAAATCAAGATATGAAAGTTTTGGCAATTGCAAATTTCTTAACGACATTGACTAGTTTCTTAATGACGATGTTTTTTTGGAATATGATGTTTGGTGGTATTAGTCGTGGTAGAAATAGTAGTTCTGGTGGAATAATGATTATTTATTTGGTAACAATGCTAGTATACTTTCTGGGGCAGCTTCTTGTTCTATCGCTAACTAGACATAGAGAGTATGGAGCTGATCATACTGGAGCTGAAATAACTGGTGACCCAGACTCATTGGCTAATGCTTTAGAAAAAATTAGTGGATCATTGGCTAGAATTCCTGATCAAGATCTTAGGAAATTTCAAACAGCGAATGCTTTTCTAATTATACCCTCGGCTCTCAAAGGTGAAGGTTCAATGAATTTTTTTTCAACTCATCCACCCATTGAAGAAAGAGTAAAAAGGCTAAGAAATTTAAAACACAGGTTTTAGATTGATAAAAAGAATACTTAACATCTTAACAGCATCAAAGAAAAATCTTAGCGATTGGGATATTTTTCTGACTTTAGATAAAGCTCAGAGAGAACTTTATCAAAGAGGGGAAATTTCTGCAGCTAGAAAGGCTGGAGTAATTTTTCATCCTAGCGATGAAAATTTTTATCTTATAAATTTGCAAAAAGAATTAAATTCAGTTCTTTATACTGGTGAAGGTTCGACAAAAACTTCTTTTAATATTTTAGATGATTCTCACTCTACAAAATGGGTGGTGTTAGAAGATGGTAAATTCTACGATTTGCTATCAAGTGTTTTTACTGTAGGCAATGCAATTATGAGTAATGGGGGAGAAAAAAATATTATAGGTTTGGTATTTGAATTTTTTTTCACAGATAAAGAAAAATCTCATGAAGCTATTGATACAACTAAAGTTTACTTAGTATACAGATACGATCTAAAAGCTTTTTATCCTTTTGTGCCTACAGGTGATAATAAAGGTGATAGAAATAGAATTATTGAAAATAGGTTAGGTTATGCATTAAAAAATTATGGTTTAATTATTGAGCCTAGTTTAGAAAAGTGGCTTGGCATATGGGGGATTCCATTCTAATATGAATGAAAATTTATTGAAATCTGATGTGGGGATTTTTACCTCAGATCAAGGAGAAAATACGATTATAGAACAGCTAGCAGATGATATAACGAATTTTGGAGCTAATCCTATTAATTTGAAAAAATCAAAGAATGATAAAATCTCTTCGTTGATCTTGGTAAGTGATAATGAATTTCAATCTAAAGATAAAGTAAGAGCACTAGAATTACTGAAGAAATCGTTGAGGGAAAGGATTCCTATTTTATGTATTAATTGGGGAATGTATTTACTTAATTCTTTTTTTGGGGGGCGTGATCCAATTTTGATAGAAAGTAATCATCATAATGGTAAAGAGCTAAAACATCCTGTTTTTATATCGCCAGGGGGAAAACTATCTTATACGATTGGAGGGTCTGGTTGGGTTACAATACCTTCTAATCACGAATTTGCTCTAACTCATAAAGAACTTTCGGATGAATTAATATCAACAATCTATTCAGAAGATAGAATGCTGCATGGTATTGAGCTGCCTGGAAAGAGCTGGGTTGTGGGAGTTCAATGGCAGGCACATAAGATTCAGAATAATCCTAAAGGATTTGATAATTTATTGCGATATATATCCGATAAGGTAGAAATTTAAATATAAGTAAATATAACTACACGCGGGTGCGCGCGCGCGAGACAAAGCTACTGGGAAAGAATAAATTACTGAGTAGTCTAGTTAAAATTTATATATTTTGGAGAAAATGATGGTCAATAATCAACTAGGAAATATTGAACCGATAGAAATACAAAAAGAAATGAGCTCATCGTATTTGGATTATGCTATGAGTGTCATTGTATCTAGGGCATTACCAGATGTAAGGGATGGATTAAAGCCTGTTCAAAGACGAATTTTGTATGCAATGTATGATCAGGGTATGAGGCCTAATTCATCTTATAAAAAAAGTGCAAGGCTTGTTGGTGAAGTACTTGGAAAATATCATCCTCATGGAGATAGTGCTGTTTATGAAGCTCAGGTGAGAATGGCTCAACCTTTTTCTCTCAGATATCCCTTGGTTGACGGCCAGGGTAATTTTGGTTCAATTGATGGCGATAGTGCCGCTGCAATGAGATATACAGAATGTAAACTTGCTCCTATTACAGAAATGATACTAACCGATATAGATAGGGAAACTGTTGATTGGAGTGATAATTTTGATCAATCTTTAAAAGAACCAAGGGTACTTCCATCCAAATTGCCTGTACTACTTGTGAATGGGGCATCTGGTATAGCTGTCGGAATGGCAACAAATATTCCTCCTCATAATTTGAATGAAATTTGTGATGGCATAATTCAATTGATCAAAAATCCTAACTCAACTGTAGACCAATTAATGCAATATATTAAAGGACCCGATTTTCCAACAGGTGCTCACATATGGGGGCAAGAAGGTATACGTAATGCTTATAATACTGGCAGGGGCAGGGTGATAGTCCAGGCTACACATAAAGTCGAAGATGTTCCAAGGCAAGAGCGTAAGAGAATTGTTTTTACTGAAATACCATACCAGATGAACAAATCTGTGCTTGTTACTAAAATAGCTGATCTCATTAAGACTAGAAAAATTGAGGGTATAAGCGAAATTAGAGATGAATCTGATAGAAAAGGTATGAGAGTAGTACTTGAGCTACGGCGCTCAGCTCATGTTCCCGTGGTGCTTAATAATCTTTATAAGTTAACACCTTTGAGAGGTTCATTTTCTTTCAATATGATAGCACTTGTAGATGGTACGCCAAAAGTTCTTAACTTGAAACAAGCCTTGAAATATTATGTAGAGTTTAGGGTAGAGGTAGTAAGAAGGCGAGCCGAATTTGATTTAAGAAAAAATAAAGCCAGGCTACATGTTTTAGAAGGCTTGAGAATAGCTATAGATAATCTTGATAAGGCGATTGAACTAATACGAGCATCTGTAGATGTGGAAACAGCACGTGAATCTTTGATGCAAGAATTTAAGCTTTCGGAGATTCAGGCTCAAGCTATACTTGATATGCAATTAAGGCGATTGGCAGCCCTTGAAAGAGAGAAAATTGAAAATGAATATAAAGAACTACTAGAAGATATAAAAAAATTAGAAGAATTACTTTCAGATAATCAAAAGGTTCTTTCAGAAGTATCTAGTGAAACTAAAGCATTAAAAAAGAAATATGGTGATGATCGAAGGACTGTTATTCATGAAGAAGAATTAGGCGAGTGGAGAAGAGAAGATACTGAACCTAGGGAGGAAGTTATAGTTACTCTTAGTAAAAATGGATACGTAAAAAGAGTTCCTATGGATACATATAAAAAACAAAATCGTGGTGGCAAGGGTGTAAAAGGGCAACGTATGACAAAAGATGATGATATTGCTCATCATCTTTTATCTGGTAACACTCATGATTATATATTGTTTTTTACAGATAAAGGAAAAGTATTTGCTACACGTGTATTTGAACTATCTCCTGATCAATCAAGGAATACAAGAGGCACACCTGTGCAAAACTTAGGATTTAACATGGAGCCTAATGAGCAAGTTCAGGCTGTTGAAATTGTCTCAAGTTATTTAGAAGATACCTATTTATTTATGACCACAAGAAAAGGTCAAGTTAAGCGTATGCATTTACCTCTCTTGAGAAATATGAATAGAAGCGGTTTGAAATGTTTTAATCTTAAATCAGATGATGCTTTAGTTTCTGCAAGATTAGTAAGTAACAAGGAAGATGTAATTATTGTAACAAGAAATGGTCTTTCAATAAGGTTTGCTTCGTCATCTATAACACCTCGTCAAAGAGCCGCAGGAGGTATGAGAGGTATAAGGCTCAACCCTAAAGATCAAGTTGTTGCTCTTACAGTGGTAAATGAGGAGGATGGATTTTTATTTACTGTTTCTCAGCAAGGAAGAGGGAAATTTACTTCCTTGCAAGATTATAGACAACAACAAAAAGGCGGTAAGGGTCTCATTACTCAGAAAGTTACCGAAGGGTCTAAAGGGACAGGTAAAATTGTTGATGCTACAGTGATAAGTAAAGAACTTCGTAATGAAGGATATATTGATAAAAGAAAAAAATATACAGATGAAGAAATTAAAAAAATCAAGGATTCATCTACTGGAAGATTAGCATGCGTTACAGAAAAAGCTCAAGTTCTTAGAGTCCCAACAGGACAGATTAGAGAAACTGGAAGAAATGCTCAGGGAGTAAGTGTTGTTAAGCCTAATTCTGGAGATAGAGTTTCAGCAATTACAATGCTTCCTGTGGGGCCTAGAACCGCTGCTGAGAAAGTGGATCTAAGTTCAATAGATAATGAAGAGAATATGTCTTCAATTGCAAATAATGAAAAATCTGAATTAAGTAAAGATGAATAATATTTTTTTTATTAGATAATGTTTGAAAATTTTGGTAGAAAAATAATTAAACTTAGGCTTTATGTCGTTCTAATATGGGTTCTTATGGTTTTTTTGTCATTACCATTTGCTCCTCAAGCGCAGAAATACCTAAAACCTGGAGGTTTTTCTAATGAAAATTTTCCATCTGTTGAAGCTAGAAAAATGATGCAAGAAAAAATGGAAGTTTCAACCATAGCTTTTGATATAGTTTTTAGTCATGATGATTGGTCTCCTTTTGACCCAAGATTTACTCAAAGCATCCAAGGTGCATTATCACCACTTTATAAATATGAAGAAGTTTCTTCGATAATTACTCATACTGATGATCCTAATAGGGCTTCAAGCATGAGTAATACTGTTCATGCAACCGTTGGATTGAGTATTGAATTAGAGGAATCACTAGAGTTTCTTGAAATGGTGGAAGAAGAGATCAATCCAGGTAGTTTAAAGATGATTATTACTGGAGGGCCAGCCCTATACAGAGATATCTCCTTAGCCAGTGAAAAAGATCTTAGAAAGGGAGAAATCTTTGCTTTCCCTTTAGCTACAGTCACTTTATTAATAGTATTTGGTACTATTATAGCTGCATTTTTACCAGCTGCAGTAGGAGGAGGTGGAGTGATTCTTGGACTAGCTTTAGTCTATCTAATTTCTCAGAGTATTGATATGTCAGTTTTTGCTTTGAATATTGTCACACTATTGGGTATAGGTCTTGGAATAGATTACTCTTTATTTTATACATCAAGATTTAAGGAAGAGTTAGCTCTTACAAAAAATGTAAATGAAGCAATTATCAATACTCACACCAGAGCAGGGCCAGCAATATTTTTTTCTGCCTGTACTAGCCTTGTAGGATTGGTAAGTCTAATCACATTTGACATTATGATGCTTAGATCTGTTGGTATTGGGGCTGTAATAGTAATATTTTGCGCATTATTCGCATCATTAACCTTGATGCCTGTGTTGCTTTCATTTATAGGACATAGAATTAATAAATTTAGAGTATTGCCAAAAAGAAGCAGTAAGTTTGAGTTTTGGCTGCCTTTTTCAAAATGGGTAATGTCTAAGCCATGGTTAGTTTTAATTCCTACTACAACAATATTAATAATTTTAGCAACTCCTGTTTTAAGTATGAGATTGGGAACGGTAGATGCAACAATTTTGCCTAAATCAATTGAAAGCAGGCAAGGTTTTGATATTTTATATGAAGAATTTGATTTTGGTAAAAAGACAGTTATTCCTGTCATATATACTTTTGATGGACAAACCTTTGACTCTAAATATTTAAGTTATGCTTATGATATAGGTAAAAATTTAGAAAATATAGAAGGAATTACAAGAGTTAAAAGTATAGTCAATATTGATGAAACTTTTACTTTTGAACAATATTTATTAATGTATGATAATCCTAATTCATTGACAGATTTTGAAGTTAGGAATATTGTTGAAAATTTTGCTAGAGATGGAGCAATTTTATACTTGTTAGAAAGTGATTATCATCCATTTGGACCTGAAACTAGAAACTTAGTAACTCAAATTAGGTCTTTTAAGTTAGACACAGGAGAAATATTTGTCGATGGTGGACCTGGTGAAACAACAGATATAGTTAATAGTTTATATAAGAAATTTCCTTTAGTAGTCTTAGTGGTAGTCATTGTAACTTACGTATCGTTAATGATTTTATTCAGATCAGTAATTTTGCCATTAAAAGCGGTAATTTTAAATATATTATCTATATTTGCAAGCTACGGAGCACTAGTATTTATATTTCAGGATGGTAATTTTAGTAGTTTTCTAAATTTTCAACCAATGGGAGTCATTGATTCTACATTACCAATTCTTCTTTTTGCAGTAATTTTTGGATTAAGTATGGATTATGAAATTTTCTTATTATCAAGAGTTTCCGAGGCTTATAAAAAAACAAACGATAATATATTAAGTGTTTCGATCGGATTGCAAAAAAGTGGTTCTATAATTACTGGAGCTGCAGCTATTTTGATAGTAGTTGCTTCAAGTTTTATTATTGCTGATGTTGTTGTTGTTAAGGCAATTGGCCTAGGATTAGCAATTGCAGTATTTGTTGATGTAACTTTGGTCAGAGCTTTAATTGCTCCTTCATTAATGAGAATTGCTGGACCATTAAACTGGTGGTTGCCAAACTGGCTAGACAAAATTTTACCAAATATTTCACATGAAAAATAAAGTATTTTATATAATAATTTTAGTTATTTTTTCTGCATGTTCAAATGGAGGAAAAATTAATTTAATTGATAGTGATCTTTCCCCCAAACCAACTCCAATTCCATACGATCTGAATTTGAGTCTTGGATCTGAAATTTCTAAAAATGAATTTGCCCATGATAATAGATTAGAATGGTGGTACCATAACGGTCATCTAAAAGATGAAATTGGAGGTAAGTGGGGCTATCATTTTGTAATATTTAAATCTCAAAGTAATGATAAGGACAATTATGTTGCACAGGTGAGTATTTCAAATTTAAAAACGGGAGAAGTTTTTCAATTAGCTAGGGCAGATAAGGGTCTGAATAACTCTTTCTCAAAAAATATTGGAGAAATTTATATTTCAGATTGGAAGTATACTATTGGGCCTAAACCTGGAGAATTTCATATACAAGTATTATCAGATAAAATAAATATAGATTTATATTTAGAATCTTTTCAAGAACCAATGTTGCATAACAAAATTGGTTGGTTTCAAACAAGCTTAGGTTATAGTTATTACTATACTTGGCCTAGGCAGCAAACTTCAGGAAAAATCAAGATTGATGATATGCAATTAATAGTAAATGGTGAATCTTGGTTTGATCATCAATGGGGTGATTTTTTTGTACCTGGCAAACCTGCTGGATGGCAATGGTTTGGGATAATGCTTGATAATGGAGATAATATAATGGTTTCTCAGTCAAGAGATGTAAAAGGAAGAATTGAATCTTTGTATGGTACCTATCAAAAAAATAATGGAGAAGTTACTCATATAACTGATGATATAAAAATAGATGTTATTGATGAATGGTATAGTAAAAAAACAAAAACAACATATCCTTCAGGTTGGAAGATAAATCTTCAAGAAATAAATTTGAGTTTTATTGTTAAGCCAGATATCCTTGATCAAGAGATATCTGAAGGACTTCCAGCAACACAAACTTATTGGGAAGGTAAGTCCACTGTTTTTGATGAAGATTATAATAATATTGGAGATGCATATGTTGAATTATCTGGGTATAGAGATCCTGTGAAAATAGATTGGATAAAATAATATGGAAGCAAAAATAGGGAAAATAGATTTATTTAAGAATGTTTGGTCTAAGTTTCCTACTGGCGTATCTGTAATTACAACATTTGACGAAAATAGATCTTATCATGGAATGACAGCAGCATCTGTTACTTCAGTTTCATTAGATCCATTACTAATTTTAGTAGTAGTTGGAGCCAAGAGAAAATCTCATGATTTAATAATATCTTCTCAAGTCTTCGGCCTTAACTTTTTATCAAGTAGTCAAAAAAATATAGCAGATTACTTTGCTCTTTCGCAGGATAATAAAAAGGATAAAGATTTAAATTTTGAAAAAAGAATTTTTTCAAAACTGGGTGATATTCCAATAATCAATAATTCATTGGGCAGTATGAATTGTGAATTATTTGATGATATTTCTGCTGGAGATCATACAATTTTTATAGGAAAAGTTAATGATATTATTTTTTCAGACTACGAACCGTTAGTATGGTCTAACCGTAACTACGGGAAATTTATTAAGTCACAGTAGGTAATTATGAAAATTGCTATTTTTTCTTTAGCCCCCCTCCATCAGAAAAACATAATGGGAGGTTCTCAAAAAATTTTACATGAGTTGGCAACATCATTAGGCGAATATGGACATGAAATTAAAGTTTGGTGTAGTTCTAGCGAACATAACCAGGAAAAATTTGTTTTGGGTAGTTCAAATGTTTATCCTTATTTATTTTTTCGAGGAAAATTTCCTTCTCCTTATCAAGTTCCTCCTATTAATTTAGTCAAATCACTTAAATTGATTAGAAAAGCTAGTGAATGGGCAGATAGGATATATTTGCATGCAGATGGAATGTACCATAGAGATTCTTTTATTGGGAAAAAAATTATTCGTTCTTTTCATGATTTTATCTATGACGAGGCAATTATTTCATCGCTTGCTTTTAATGCAGAAGCTACTATTGTACCTAGTGATTATTTAAAGCAGTGCATCGAAGCAACATTAGTATTATCTGATAAAAAAAAAATAGAACCAATTATCACAGTGCCAAATGGAATTAAAATCAATAAAAATCTAAATTTAGTTTCAAATAAAGCCAATGATTCAGGCGAAGTCAATTTATTATTTCCCCATAGACCTCAAATTACAAAGGGTATTATTCAAGCTGTAAAAATAGCAGTTAAACTACAAGATAAAATTCCCAAAAAAAAAGTAAACCTTTTAGCTCCATATTTCTCATCAAATACAAATAATGATGATACTTCGCTTTCTTATGAAAAAATATTTAAAATAGCTAAAAATGAGCAGGCTAAAAATATTCTAAAATTATATCAATGGTTACCACACCAAAATATGGATGATCTTTACTCTTCAGCTAGCATAACTCTTTGCCCTGGAAATTTTGTAGAATCATTTGGTTTAGTTCCTTTAGAATCTGTAATTAATCATACACCTGTAGTGTGTTCTTCAGTTGGAGGCTTTAGAAGTTACAGTCATATACCTGCTATAAAACTTTTTCCTTATGGGGATATTGACAACGCTGTCGAACTTATCTGTGATAGCTTAGAAACAAGTATGGATATTTTTTTTCAATCAAAGGAAATAATTTCTAACGAATATTCATACACAAACATGATTTCACAGTATGAAAAAATCATTACTGATAATAATGTAATACATCAAAAAATTCATATGAAAAATAAAAATAATCACAAACTAGCACCCTGGTGTTCTATTGAAAAAGACTATATTTATAATGATTATTCTTCTGAAAGATTGTATGTGAAAAACTTAAATTCTTTGATTAAGAATAACAATATTATCAATATAATGGATAATAAACTTAACCCAAGTGATATAAAAAAAGCCATTGATTTAGGATATATCATTCAAGATTATCAAATTCAGCAATTATAATCTGAATTTTCTAATGTTATATTGTTAAATATAATTGACCTTATGCTTCAATTTTAATAAAATAGTATTTTAG
>MDSV01089412.1_pt1 | contig 16737 bp, 18 predicted proteins | sample 810851 | NCBI WGS metagenome assembly MDSV01 (sample SAMN05326640, study PRJNA326480) | marine metagenome | isolation source: seawater | place: Atlantic Ocean: North East | collected 2012 | reverse complement strand
TCAGCTAGATTGGTCAAATGTCAAAATTGTATTCAGGCGCTGAAATAGTATTTAAATGTTTGGAAGACCAAGATGTAGAATTCATATTTGGATACCCAGGCGGTGCTGTTCTTCCTATCTATGATGAATTAAAAAATTTTAATTTCTTAAAGCATATTTTAGTCCGTCATGAGCAAGGAGCTGGACATGCAGCTGAAGGATATGCAAGGTCAACTGGAAAGCCAGGTGTTCTTCTGGTCACTTCAGGCCCTGGAGCTACAAATGCAGTAACTGCTTTAACTGACGCATATATGGATTCTGTTCCGTTGGTTTGTATTTCTGGACAAGTACCCACACACTTAATAGGAACTGATGCGTTTCAGGAATGTGACACAACAGGAATTACTAGACCGTGTACAAAACATAACTGGTTAGTAAAAGATGTAAAAGATTTAGAAAAAACAATTCATAAAGCTTTTGAAGTTGCAACCACAGGAAGACCAGGTCCAGTTTTGGTTGATATTCCAAAAGATGTTCAGTTTCAAAAAATAAAATATTCAAAATATAAAAAGAAAAAAAAATTAAACGGAATAATAAAGAGTCAATTTTCTCAAAAAGAAATAGATGAATTATTAAAATTAATGAGTAATGCTTCTAAGCCAATTTTTTATACTGGAGGGGGAGTTATTAATTCAGGACCAAAGGCAAGTGAACTTTTGAGAGAATTAGTTCATTCAACGGGATTTCCTATAACTTCAACTTTACAAGGGCTTGGTTCATATCCGGGAGATGATAACCAATTTTTGGGAATGCTTGGAATGCACGGATCATATGAAGCTAATAATGCAATGCATGATTGTGATTTAATGATTAACATTGGTGCAAGATTTGATGATAGAATTACAGGAAAGATCGATGAATTTTCACCTAAATCAAAAAAAGTTCATATTGATATTGATCCATCTTCAATAAATAAAAATGTCAAAGTGGATTTACCAATAGTAGGTGATGTTGCGGCAGTTATTCAATCGACAATTAAAACTATAAAAAAAACAAAACCAAATTTTGTAAAATCGAATAAACCAAAAATTTCTAAATGGTGGGAGAAAATTCAAAAGTGGAGATCTGTTAATTCCTTTGATTTTGTCAATAGTGAAGAAACAATTAAACCTCAATATGCAATTCAAAGACTTTATGAATTGACTAAAGATAAAGAAACATACATTACTACTGAAGTTGGCCAACATCAAATGTGGGCAGCACAACATTATAAATTTAATAAACCTAATAGATGGATGACTTCTGGTGGCTTAGGGACAATGGGTTATGGTTTACCTGCTGCAGTTGGAGTACAGGTTGCTCATCCTGATAAGTTAGTTATTGATATAGCAGGAGAGGCCTCGGTATTAATGACAATGCAAGAAATGTCTACTGCAGTTCAGTATAAGCTACCAATTAAAATATTCATTTTAAATAATGAATATATGGGAATGGTTAGACAATGGCAGGAGTTATTACACGACAAAAATTATTCTGAAAGTTATACAGCAGCATTGCCTGACTTTGTTAAACTTGCAGAGGCATATGGGTGTGTTGGAATTAAAGCTGAAACTCCAGCTGAGCTAGATGACAAAATAATAGAAATGATTAACACTAATAGACCAGTAATATTTGATTGTAGGGTTGATAAACAAGAAAATTGCTTTCCAATGATACCCTCAGGAAAACCACATAATCAAATGCTTTTAGGTCCAAAAGACCAGAAAGAAAACAAAATTACAGGAAAAGGAAAGACATTAGTTTAATGGCAAAATCAAAATCAGCTTACAGCATTCCAGGTAAACAAGGAAAACTTGATACACATATAATTGTTGTATGGGTAGATAATGAAGCAGGAGTATTGGCAAGAGTTGTCGGTTTATTTTCTGGAAGAGGTTATAATATAGAATCTTTAGCTGTTGCAGAAATTGATTCAAAGTTAAATATATCTAGAATTACAATTGTAACAACAGGGACCCCACAAGTTATTGAACAAATTAAATTACAATTAAAAAAACTTGTACCAGTTCATAAAGTTGCAGATTTTAAAAGGGAAGATAAAAAAGTTATATTTAAAGAAATGGCTTTATTTAAAGTAGTAGGAAACAAAAATAAAAAAGATAAGGCACTAAAAGCTTGCAAAAAATATAATGCAGTAATATTGGATAGAACAAATAAATCCTATGTTATACAAATAACGGCATTAAGAAGAGAAATTGACTCAATGTCAAAAAATTTAAAAAAGTATGGTCTAATTAGTATTTCAAGGACTGGTGCAGTTGCAATGACAAGAGGATCAGAAATATTTAAATAATATAAAGGAGAAAAATATGAAAATGTTTTATGAAAAAGATACAGATGTAAATTTGATCAAAAATAAAAAAATTGCAATTTTTGGTTATGGAAGCCAAGGTCATGCTCATGCCCTTAATCTTAAAGATAGTGGAGTTAAAGAAGTTGTAGTCGCATTAAGAGATGGCTCAGCCAGTAAAGCAAAAGCTGAATCAAAAGGATTAAAAGTTATGAATTTATCTGATGCAGCTGAATGGGCTGATGTAGTAATGGTTTTAACTCCAGATGAACTTCAAGCAACAATTTATAAAAATCACATTGAACAAAGAGTTAGAGAAGGAACTTCAATTGCTTTTGCTCACGGTTTAAATATTCACTATGATTTGATAAAAGCAAGAAAAGATCTAGATGTATTTATGGTTGCACCTAAAGGTCCTGGACACCTTGTAAGAAGTGAATATGAGAAGGGTGGAGGAGTTCCTTGTTTATTTGCAGTACATCAAAATGGATCTGGTAAAGCTAGAGAGTTAGCGATGTCTTATGCTTCTGCAGTTGGAGGAGGAAGGTCTGGAATTATAGAAACTACATTTAAAGATGAAGTAGAAACAGATTTATTTGGAGAACAAACTGTTCTTTGTGGTGGATTAGTAGAATTGATTAAAAATGGATATGAAACTTTAGTTGAAGCAGGATATGAACCGGAGATGGCTTATTTTGAAACAGTACATGAAGTAAAATTAATTGTTGATTTAATTTATGAAGGTGGAATTGCTAATATGAATTACTCAATTTCTAATACAGCAGAATATGGTGAATACGTTACAGGTCCAAAAATAATTAATAAAGAAGAAACAAAAAAAAGAATGAAAGAAGTTTTAGCAGATATTCAATCAGGTAAATTTACTAGAGATTGGATGAATGAATGTAAAAATGGCCAAAAGAATTTCTTAAAAACAAGAGAGAAACTGGCAGAACACCCAGTTGAAAAAGTTGGAGCAGGACTTAGAGCCCTTATGCCATGGATATCCAAGAAGAAGTTAATAGATAGTGATAAAAATTAGTTATTAATTAAAATATTTCTATTTTATTTTGCAATCTGGGCGAGAGAATGTATTATGCTTGAGCTTTAAAATAATTAAATGAACGATAAAAACAGAGTTTATATTTTTGATACAACGATGCGAGATGGTGAACAATCACCGGGTGCATCTATGAGTTTGGAAGAAAAAATTCAAATATCAAGAGTCTTTGATGAGCTTGGTGTAGATATAATTGAAGCTGGTTTTCCTATTGCCTCTCCTGGTGATTTTGAAGCAGTAAGTGAAATTAGTAAAATTTTAAAAAATTCTATTCCCGCCGGTCTTTCCAGGCATTCAAAAAAAGATATAGATAGATGCTATGAGGCTTTGAAACACGCACCTAGATTTAGAATTCATACTTTTATATCTACCAGTCCACTGCATATGAAACATAAATTAAATAAATCTCCAGAAGAAGTGTACGAATCAATTAAAGAACATGTTACCTATGCAAGAAAATTTACAGATGATGTTGAATGGTCTTGTGAAGATGGTACCAGAACAGACATGGACTATATGTGTAAGACTGTTGAGTTAGCGATTAAATGTGGAGCAAAAACTATAAATATTCCTGATACTGTAGGTTATACAGTTCCATCAGAATTTACCAAAATTATTCAAACTTTATTAAACAAAGTTCCAAATATAGATAAAGCAATTCTATCGACACATTGTCATAATGATCTAGGTTTAGCAGTTGCAAATTCGTTAGCAGGTGTTCAGGCTGGTGCTAGACAAATTGAGTGTACTATAAATGGAATAGGAGAAAGAGCAGGTAACGCTGCACTTGAGGAAGTAGTAATGGCAATGAAAACAAGACCTGATTTAATGCCTTTTGAAACTGGAATTAATACTACTCTTTTAAGTAAAGCTTCAAAAATTGTTTCGAATGCCACTGGTTTTCCAGTTCAATATAACAAAGCAATAGTTGGGAAAAACGCTTTTGCACATGAGTCAGGCATTCACCAAGATGGAATGTTAAAAAATAGGCAAACTTACGAAATTATGACACCAGAGAGTGTAGGAGTAAAACAAACATCTTTAGTTATGGGAAAGCATTCAGGAAGACATGCATTCAAAGATAAATTGACAAGTTTAGGATATGCGGATGTTACAGATGATGTAATAGAAATTGCATTTGGTAAATTTAAAGTGTTAGCTGATAAAAAAAAACATGTTTATGATGAAGATATAATTGCTCTTGTTGATGATAGCTTGATTGTAGATAATAAAGTTAATGCCATAATTTTAAAATCATTAAAAGTATTTGCAGGAACAGGAGAACCCCAAAAAGCAGATATGACCTTAGATGTTTTTGGAGAAATTAAAAAAGCAACTGAAACTGGAGATGGACCAGTAGATGCAATATTTAAATGTATTAAAAATCTATATCCTCACGAAGTTAATTTACAGCTTTATCAAGTGCATGCAGTTACAGAAGGAACTGATGCTCAAGCTACTGTAAGTGTTCGAATTGAGGAAAATGGAAAAACAACTGTTGGCCAAGCTGCAGATACTGATACATTAGTTGCATCAGCAAATGCATATATAAATGCATTAAATAAAATGATTATAAAAAGAGATAAAACCGCACCTGGATATTCTCCAGAGCCAAAAAAACAAGAAAAAGTTAGAGGAATATAATGAAACTTATAAATAAATTAACACAAATATGGAGTCAAGATATGGCAATCGATCTTGGCACGGCCAATACTTTGGTAGTTTTGAAAGGAAAAGGAGTAGTATTAAATGAACCATCAGTAGTTGCTGTAGTTGATAGCAAAGGAAAAAAATCTGTCTTAGCAGTTGGTGATGAAGCTAAAACAATGTTAGGAAGAACTCCAGGAAACATAAGTGCAATTAGACCACTAAGAGATGGTGTAATTGCAGATTTTATTATAACAGAGGAAATGATTAAACATTTTATAAAAAAAGTGCACAATAGAAGTACATTTGCAAATCCTAGAATTCTAATTTGTGTACCAACAGGCTCAACTCCAGTTGAGAGAAAAGCAATTCAAGATAGTGCACTTGCTGCGGGAGCAAGAAGAGTACAATTAATTGAGGAACCAATTGCAGCAGCTATAGGTGCTGGTCTTCCAATATCGGAAGCTACAGGATCTATGGTTGTAGATATAGGAGGTGGTACAACTGAAATAGCTGTTATGTCACTTGGTGGAGTAGTTTATTCCAGATCGTTGAGAGTAGCTGGGGATGCTATGGATAACGCACTTAAAGATTTTATGAGAAAAGAATATAATTTGATGATTGGTGATAGCACAGCTGAAAAAATTAAAAAAGAAATTGGAACAGCAATACCAACTAATAACAACACATACCCAGTTAAAGGTAGAGATTTAAGATCTGGAACACCTAAAGAAGTAAATATAACAGAAGAGGATTCTTCAGAGGCATTAAATGGAATTCTAAGAGAAATGGTAAATGGTATCAAAGATGCATTAGAAAATACACCTCCTGAACTATCTGCTGATCTTGTTGACATGGGATTAACTCTTACTGGAGGAGGAGCTCTTCTAAAAAATATAGATAAAAGATTTTCTAAAGAAACAGGATTACCAGTTCATATTGCTGACGATCCACTTGCTTGTGTTGCAATTGGAACAGGTAAAGCATTAGACCAAGAGGAAACATTTTCTACGGTATTATCTGAATATTAAAAAAAAATGGAAGCGAGTAGAGATGACTTTATAATTGCTATTCGTTCCGCTTTTCTAAAAAAACAAAATAAGCAAAAATTTTCATTACTATTTTTAATTTTACTTTCAATTATTTTTTTAATTCTAGGAAGACTAAATTTTAAAGCAATAGATTATTTAAAGATTTCTTTAAATGAAGTTGTTTATAGATCATCATTTATAGTATCTGTTCCAGAGAATTTTGTAAAAAATTCATATCAAGAAATTGTTAATCATTTTACATTTTATGAAGACTATGAAAAAGTTAAATTAGAGCTAAAAAATATAAAATCAAAAATTCCGGTAAATGAATTCGTTATAAATGAAAATGAGAGATTAAGAAAAATAATTGACGATTATATTGTTATTTCTGACGAAACTGTTGCTAAAGTTTTATTAGATAAAAAGAGTCCATTTTTAAGATCAGTGGTGATTAATAAAGGCAGTAAAGATAATATAAAACTTGGAATGTCTGTATTAGACGGAAATTATCTTGTAGGTAAAGTAGTTGAAGTTAATTATCTTTCTTCCAGGATACTTTTACTTTCAGATTTAAATAGTAAAATTCCAATAATTGTAGAACCTGGGGGAATACATTCTATCTTGTCAGGTAGTGGTAAAGATTATGGTATAATTCAGTATACAAAAGAAGATTACACAATTGATCATAATAGTATTATTTATACATCAGGATCAGGCGGCATATTTAAAGCGGGTGTTCCAATTGGCACAGTCAAAATTCAATCAAATAATGAAAAAAAAGTTCAGTTTTATTCAGATTTCTCACAGTTGGAATTTGTAAAAATTATTTCATATATGAAAGATTCAAACTAGATGAGCAAATTAACAAAAAAAATTCCACAAAAACTTTTAATAAATATACCAATTATAATATTATTTATTTCAGTTCTAAACGAATTTGATTTAAATTATCTAGAATTAAAATATTTTTCTTTTAATTTTCCATTTATACTAATTTACTATTGGACTTTAAAAAAAACAGAAAACCTAGGTTATGGTTTAATTTTTATAGCTGGACTGTTCAATGATGTAGTTATTGGTTTTCCAATTGGTATTAGTAGTTTTGTTTATCTACTTATTTGTGGCTTTACATCTTATCTTCGTCATATAACTTTACGTCCAAATTTCTTTAAAGATTGGATGTTTTATTTATTGACTATATTAGTTGTTAATTCATTAATGTATTCTTTTTTAGTATTATTTTTCTCATTTAATTTAATTTACATTGATTTAGCAATTAACATGTTTTTTACATTTATATTATACCCAATTTTTGCCTATATATTTCAAATTTATCAGAATATAATTTTTGGAAAAGATAATGATTAGTGGAGGAGACACAGGTTTTAAAAAATTAAATACTATAAACAGAAGGATGTTTATAATTTCTGCAGCTAAATTTTTTGTTTTTGGAGCTATTGTAACGAGACTTTTTTCACTCCAAATAAATGAAAATAAAAAATATCTTACACTATCTGATAAAAATCGTTTAAGAGAGTGGAAATTGCCTCCTGTAAGAGGAGAATTTTTAGATTTTTTTGGTAATACAATCGCTGGGAATTTAAAAGTTTACCAACTCCATGTAGTACCTGAGCAAGTTGAAAATTTTAGATATTTGATGATTAGATTAAAGGATATTTTAAATATAGAAAATAAAGAATTTGAGAAGATAATCAAAAAAAAACAAAGCCAAAAACCATGGGAAACTTTAATTATTTCAGAAAATTTAACTTGGGACGAATTTTCTAAAGTTAATTTTTATTTACATGAACTTGTAGGTGCAAAACCAGTATTATCTGTAGCTCGGAATTATCCTTTTAAAGAAAATTACACTCATATTTTAGGCTATGTATCTCAAGCAAGTGAAGCTGATTTGGTAAACAACGAAGATATCAAAAAGAATTATGTTCCCGGATTAAGAGTTGGAAAAATAGGATTAGAAAAAACATTTGAGAGTCAACTAATTGGAACAAACGGTATTCAAAGATATGAAGTAAATGCATATGGAAAAAGAATAAATCAAATAGATCATAAAGATGGACAAAAAGGTAAAACTATTAGCTTAACAATTGACACAGAAATTCAAAAACTTTCTAATAAATTATTAGACACTAGGGCTGGATCTATAAGTGTAATGGATATTTATACTGGAGAAATATTAGCAATGCATTCTTCACCAACTTTTGATCCAAGTTTATTTTTATATGGAATAAGTACAGAAAAATGGAAAGCAATTAGAAACAATCCTTTAAAACCTTTAACAAATAAATCTATTTCAGGATTATATTCGCCAGGATCAACTATAAAACCAATAGTTGCACTTTCTGCATTAGAAAATGATGTGATATCTCCAAATTTTAAAGTTAGGTGTACTGGAAAAATGGAAATGTATGGACAAACATACCATTGCTGGAAAAAAAAAGGACATGGAGTAATGAATTTGAGAAATGCAATAAAACAATCATGCGATACTTATTTTTATGAGGTCGCAAGAAAACTTGGAGTAGATAGATTACAAACTACTGCTATAAAATTTGGTCTTGGAAATAAAGTTTTAAATGAAATTTATCCAAATGAAAAAAAAGGTTTGGTTCCAAGTACAAAATGGAAAAAAAATAATCTTGGCAAAGGTTGGGTTTTAGGAGAAACTTTGATTACTGGTATAGGTCAGGGATATATTCAAGTGACTCCATTACAGTTATGTTTAATGACCGCTCAATTGGCTAATGGTGGATATAAGATTTATCCAAAAATAATTAATGATCATAAAGATTCATTAGAAGATATAAAATCTAAAATGTTAGAAAATAAATTATCAGATGTAGAAAAGAATATTTTACCTAATATAAAAGTAGTTGAAGATTTGTTTAAAGAAACAGATAGAAAATATAATAAACTTTATAGAAACCCAGAAAATATAAAATTTGTATTAGAGGCAATGTTTGGTTCTACAAATGAAGCAGGAGGAACTTCTTTTGCATCAAGAATTGATGATCCTAAATATCAGTTTGCGGGCAAAACAGGCACAGCACAAGTTAAAAGAATAACTGAAAAAGAAAGAGAACTTGAATTAAAAACGTCCCAGATTCCGTATGAACAGAGAGATCATGCTTTATATATTGCCTACGGACCTTATAAAGATCCAAGATATGCATTAAGTATTATAATTGAACATGGAGGTTCGGGAAGTTCTACTGCAGCACCAATCGCTAAAAAATTATTTAAGCTAGTAATTGATAGACATGAATTAAGAGAAGAAGAAAGAAAAAAGAAATTAATAAATACGTAAATGTTTCAACAAACTCAAAGTATAGATAATATAAGTTTTTTTAAAAAAATAAGTTCTTTAGATTATACATTAATAATATGTATTTTAACTATTGGAATTATAAGTTGTTTTGCGATGTATTCAACTGATGGCGGGGAATTACTATACCATAGCAAAAGCCATATCATTAGATTTGTAGTTTTTTTCATTATGATGATTGTATTATCTTTTTTAAATATTAAATTTTGGCACTCTGTTGGATATTTATTTTACATAATAATTTTATTACTTCTATTTTGGGCATCTTTTTATGGAGTTACAGCGTCAGGATCACAAAGATGGATTAACCTATATATTTTTAATTTACAGCCATCAGAACTAATGAAAATTGCTATAATTATTTTTTTTGCAAAATTTTATCACCGAAGTCAAATCAATGATGTAAATAGTTTTAAAAACATTTTGATTCCAATAACAGTATTAATACTACCCATCTTGCTAGTTTTATCACAACCTGACCTTGGAACCTCTATCTTGATAGCTTTAAGTGGCTTAGTAGTTTTATGGTTAGCTGGTTTAAATATCAAATATTTTATTTACTCGTTTTTGACATTGATAATTTCAACTCCTTTTGCTATTGCTTTTTTAAAACCTTATCAAAAGTTAAGAGTTCTAACTTTTTTCGATCCAGATAAGGATCCTTTGGGAGCAGGATATCAGATTATTCAATCAAAAATAGCAGTTGGCTCTGGAGGACTTACCGGTAAAGGTTTTTTAAAAGGCACCCAAAGTTATCTTGATTTTTTACCGGAGAAACATACTGATTTTATATTCACATTATTTTCAGAAGAATATGGTTTTATAGGCTCAGTCATTCTTTTATTAATTTATGCAATTATTATTTTTAGAATTTTAAGAATTGGAGCACTCTCAAGAAGTTTTTTTTCAAAACTATTTTGCTATGGTTTTGCATCATCAATTTTTATTTACATTTCAGTGAACATGAGCATGGTTTTAGGTTTAGTACCAATTGTTGGCTCACCTCTTCCAATAATGTCTTACGGCGGATCTTCTATGTTATCTATAATGATTGGCTTTAGTATTGTTATGAGTGCAAAAATATATCAAAGACAATTAATTTCTTAATTAGATAATTCTGTATTTTAGCATAATATGTCGCAATAATAATTACATTTATAAATGTAAAATTCCTAATGGAAAAAAAATTAAAAATTGCGGTGATTGGATCAGGCATTCAAGGTATTTGTAGTGCTTTATTTTTACAAAAAAAAGGACATATCGTAACTTTATTTGATAAAGATGATCCAGGAAGTCCCGCAGCCTCTTATGGAAACGCTGGTCACTTTTCACCTTATGCATCAGTCCCATTAAATAGACCAGATGTTTTAACCGATGTACCAGCTATGCTTTTAAGTAATAGAGGACCGCTTGCATTAAAATGGGGATATGTTCCTAAAATGCTACCTTGGTTTTTTAGTTTTATAAGAAACTGCACGTCAAAGAGAATGATGCATACTGCAAAAAATATGCATCAAATTTTAAATTTATCATTATCAACCTATGATGAATTATTTGATGAAATTGATTTAAATGATTTAGTAGACCAAAAAGGTATAATGTATATCTGGAATGACAAAAATCTTAAAAGTAGACAACTCGAAATTGATATTAGAAATGAACTAGGTGTTAAACAGCAAATTTTAACTCCTAAAGAAATTCATGATTTAGAGCCTAAAATAAAACCATTTTATCATGGTGGAGTTTTTTATTCTTATGCAAAGCATGCAAGAAATCCTAAAAAAATTCTTTTAAAATTATTCGATCTTTTTTTAAAAAAAGGCGGAACTTTTTTAAAGTTAAATGTAAATGATTTAAAGTTTGAAAATGAAAAACCAATTATAAAATCTGATAATCAAACTCTTATATTTGATAAAGCAGTAATTGCCTGTGGTGCTTTTTCGAAAAAATTAACAGATAAACTTGATGAAAAAATACCTCTAGATACAGAAAGAGGATATCATATTCATTTTAAAAATTGTGATCATTTATTAAGTAGACCAGTAATTTTTTCTAATCGAGGTTTTGGTATTACACCAATGGAGCAGGGACTTAGAGTGGTAGGTACGGTTGAATTTGGAGGTCTTAAAAATCCTCTTTCAAAATCAAGAATTAAAAATCTTGTTGAAAATGCAAAATACATGTTTGATAATTTACCAGAACATCAAGATGAATGGTTAGGTTTTAGACCTTCATTACCAGATTTTCTACCAGTAATTGGACCATCTAAAAACCATAAGAATGTTTTTTATTCATTTGGACATCATCATTTGGGATGGACTTTAGGTGCTATTTCTGGGAAGATAATATCAAAAATGATTTCAAACGAAAATACCAATCTTGATTTACAACCATATAGTTCTTTGAGATTTTCATAAAACAGTGAATAAAAAAAGTAACTTAGCTTATATACTTTTAATTTTAACAACTATTTTTTGGTCTGGTAATTTTATTGTAGGAAAAGCTGCGAGTATTTACAACATTCCACCATTTTCATTAAATTTCTACAGATGGTTATTTGCATTTTTAATATTGATACCTTTTACTTTTAGAGAGCTAATAAAAAAAAAGGATTATATTCTAAATAATATAATTTTTTTTTTAGTTCTTGGAATTACAAGCATAACAATATTTAATTCTATAGTTTATTATTCCTTGTATTACACTCAAGTAATAAGTGGAGTTTTAATGATTTCTACTATACCAGTTTGGATTATATTTATTTCATCTTTACTAAACATAGAAAAAACGAATATTTTTCAAATTATGGGTGTAATATTATCATTAACAGGTGTCCTATTTATTATCACAAAAGCAGATTTGAACTTAATTAAAAATTTGGAGTTTAACAAAGGTGATCTAACAATGATTATAGCAATGTTTTCTTGGGCAATTTACTCAGCTCTTTTAAAAAAGAAAAAATATGAAATTTCTCAAATTGCTTTACTTGAAGTTGTAATAATTTGTGGGTTAATTTTTTTAATTCCAATATATTTTATTGAAATGAATATGGGAAATTTAATTAAATTAGAAAAACCTTTTATCTTAACTTTGATATATGTAGTTCTTTTTCCAGGATTGGCCTCGTTCTTTTTTTGGATAAAGGGTATAGATTTGATTGGCGCTAATAGAGCTGGAATTTTTTTACATTTAATGCCAATTTTTGGAGCAATTATGGCAATAATCATCTTTGAGGAACGATTTATGTTTTATCATTTTTTAGGAGCAATTTTTATAATTTGTGGAATAACCCTTTCAAATAAAAAAGAAAAAAATGTTTAAAGTTGCTATTTTAGATGATTATCAGAATGTATCTCATCAGTTTGTTAATTTAAAAAGCTTGGCTAGCAAATATGAGTTCAAAATATTTAGTGAACCATTTACAAATGAAGAAGAGGTAATAGAAAAATTATTAGAATTTAAAGCAATTTTAATAATGAGAGAAAGAACACCAATAACAGAAAATATAATTAATAATTTAAATAATTTAAAATTTATAATTACCAGTGGTATGCGAAATAAAGCCATTGATCTTGAAGCTGCAAAAAAAAGAAAAATTATAGTCTCAGGAACAGAAATAAATTCAAATCCAACTGCTGAATTAACATGGGCTTTAATATTAGGATTAGCAAGAAATATTAAATCTGAAATAGATAATATGTTTCAAGGTTACTGGCAAACCAATATTGGTTTTGAATTAAAAGGAAAAATTCTTGGATTAATTGGACTTGGGCGAATAGGATCTCAAGTTGCTAAAATTGGAAAGGCTTTTGGAATGCAAGTTATTGCATGGAGTGAAAATTTAAATTTAGATAAATGTAAAGAATTAGACGTTTTGCCCTCAAGCAAAGAAGATTTATTTCAAAATTCAGATTTCATATCACTACATGTTCAAGGTGGTGAAAGATATAAAAAATTAATTCAATTAAAAGAATTTGAAATGATGAAAAAAACTTCATTTATTATTAATACATCTAGAGGTTCAATAATAAATGAAGACGATTTGATTATTGCTTTATCTACAAATCTTATTGCCGGTGCTGGAATAGATGTTTACGAAAAGGAACCATTACCAGAAAATAATAAATTACGTTTTTTGTCTAACGCACTTATTTTACCTCATATTGGTTATGTTACTGCAGAAAATTATGCAATTTTTTACTCTCAAATGATTGAAAACTTAGAAGCTTGCATAAAAGGTGAACCTATAAGAATTATTAGTTGATTTAATTATGTCTTCTTCGAATTCATATTTTCACAAACTATCAAAAAAAAATTTCTTTTATAAAAAACTTTTTTTTTATTACAATATCTATATTAGAAATTTTAAATTTTTATTTAATAGTTCGCAGCTAAACGAAGAAAAATATATTTTAAAGATTTTCAGAAATAGTTATAAAGGTAATTTTGTAGATTTAGGATGTTTTCATCCTACAAGACATAATAATACTTTTAAATTATATAAAGCTGGATGGCGAGGAATAAATATAGATTTAAATAAATTTTCTATTGATTTGTTTAATTTTGCAAGACCTGAGGATATTAATTTGTGCACTGCAGTATCAAATAAAAAAGGCTCAGCAAAACTTTATTATCTTGGGGACCTGGCAACACAAAATACAATTGAAAAAAATAATTTAAATTTAATTAATAAACATTTTTTGATTAAAAAAAAGGATATCAAAATAAAGAAAATTAAAACACAAAGATTAGACTCTATATTAAAAAAATATAATTTAAAAAAAATTGATTTTATGAATATAGATATAGAAGGACATGAGTTGAAAGTATTAAGATCTTTAAATCTAAAAAATTTTGATATAAAAGTTATTTGTATCGAAATTTTTAATCATAATAAATTATCGAAAGAAAATAATTCAAAAGTATTAAAATATCTTAAAGAAAATAATTATTTATTAAAATATAAAACTGCAATAAATTATATTTTTGAAAAAAAATAGTTATGAAAAAAAAAATCAATTTAAATCTTACAAGTGAGCAAAAATTAGTGTTATTTGAAGATGGCACAGAGCTACCTGGAAGTAGTGAGTTAAATACTGAAAAACGTGAAGGAACCTATCATTGTGTAAATTGTGGAGAAAGACTTTTTGATTCAAACACCAAATATGAGAGTGGTTCAGGCTGGCCATCTTTTTATCAATCTTTACCTGACGTTTTTGAAACAAAAACAGATTATTTATTAGGTTATGCCAGGATAGAGTATCATTGTAGAAAATGTGGAGGTCACCACGGGCATATCTTTGAAGATGGGCCTAAGCCTACTGGAAAAAGATATTGCAACAATGGAGCATGTTTAATTTTTAAACTTAAAAAATAATGTCTAGGGCTAAAGAAAATCAATTAATCTATGATATCTTAATACATCACCTTAATCATTACCAAGAAGTGAAAAAAATATTTAAAATAGATTATGATTCTCAAATGATACTTTTGACTGTTTATTCACATTTACTATTTCAAACTCTTAATCCATCTATTGAACAAAGATTTAGTGAGGGTTTGGAATGGAATGAAATGTTTCCAATAATAAAGAATTTACCGAAGAATAAAAAAAAATATAAAGTAAAATTATCTCTTTTTTCAGTATCTCAAATACTAAGTATACCAAAAGAGTCCGTTCGAAGAAAAGTAATTAATCTTTGTAAAAAAAAATATTTAGAATTTTCAACAAAAGATGGTTTAACAATTGGAGACAATCTTGAATCTACAGTTAAAAAGATTGCACCAAAAGATATGTCAGCCTTAATAAGAGTGATAAAGTCAGTTAATCAAATTGGAGGAATTGAAAAACTTAAAAAATTTAAATAAAAATTGTTTTTAATACTGAGAATGCAGTTGGTTATGAAGATATAACTTCAGATGTTATGTGGATTGAAGAGCCAAGAGTCTCAATAACAATTAAATAATTTATTTTATTAGATCTTTTAATTTATTTTCTTTTTCTAAAGCTCTTAATTCAACATACCCACCAACATGATAATCATCGAAAAATATTTGTGGAATAGTTCTTCTACCATTTGATTTTTTTATCATTTCATCTCTAAGTCCATCTTTAGATGTAATATCAATCTCTTCATATTTAATATTATTTCTTGAAAATAATCTTTTTGCAGCATCACAGAAATTGCACATTGGACCTGTATACATAATAATATTTTTCATATTTTATATATAATCATTTTTTTTGAATTTTCTTCTTATTTCTTTTCTAGATATTTCAAACTTTTTTCCATGTTTTATACTTTGTCTTTTTGCTCTTTTTCTCCATAATTTGAAAGAAGAAGGTTTTAGAGAATTTCTCATAATTTTAATTACTTCAGATTCAGACTTCCCAGTTTTTTTCTTAATTTCTTCAAAAGTGACCCTGTCGGCCCATGCCGCCCATATGACCCAATTTGGACTATCTAATCTGGGCTCAGGATTTTTGACTTTTGTGATTGGTCTGTGACTTTTTTTCATAGCAATTTAGTTAATATTAAAAAATGAATAATGCAATTTTTAATAGGTGTGATATATTGTATTCAGATAGTCCTATCTAGCCATCTTTAGCTCCCGGTTTTTTAGGGCTATCCAAGAAATGCTTCCCTTAGAATATTTTTTATTTTTACAAATAATACTTTTTTTATTTATTACTCCGGGTACACCTAGAATTTTAATTATATCATATTCAATAAACTATGGAGTTAAAAAATGTATTTGGACAGCATTTGGAGACATCACCGCTAATATTATTCAGGCGACTTTAGTAATATTTGTAATTGGATCTTTTATTTCAGATCATCCATTATTTTTAAATACATTTAAATGGATAGGAGTTATTTATTTAACTTATCTTGCTTTTGATATCTATAAATCCAGACCAAAAAATATTCAATCTAGTCAAATTTCTAAAAAAAGTTTTTTTTCTTTTTTTAAAGATGGTTTTATAGTTGCAGGAACCAGTCCAAAGGCTTGGATGTTTTTTCCTTTTATCTTTCCTCAATTTATTGATTTTAATAATAATTATGTCATTCAGTTTTTAATATTAATAACAACTTATGTTGTTTTAGATTTTTTATCTTTAGTCGCTTATGCAATTCTTGCAAATAAATTAGTTGTTTGGTTAAAAGCAAATCCCAAAATAATAAACACAATTTCAGCGTGTGTTTTAATTTTAATAGCTGTAATTATCGTATTTACTCAACAATATTAATATTTAATTTTGTCATGCGCAAAATGCGCATGTTGTCTTTTTAGTAAATTAATAGTTTAATTACTTATTAAT
>MDSV01224643.1_pt1 | contig 16739 bp, 24 predicted proteins | sample 810851 | NCBI WGS metagenome assembly MDSV01 (sample SAMN05326640, study PRJNA326480) | marine metagenome | isolation source: seawater | place: Atlantic Ocean: North East | collected 2012 | reverse complement strand
GTGAAATTGCCTCCGCTGGTGTACCTCAGCATCCCCATGTTGTTGGAGATCTGGTTGAAGGCGAGCAGCAGAAAGCCCATGTTCATGCCTTCCACGATCGGCCGCAGGCCGGTCATGGCCGCACCGACCGCCATGCCGGTGAAGCCGTTCTCTGCAATCGGGGTATCCAGCACCCTTAGGTCGCCGTACTTCTCGCAGAGATCCTTGGTGACCTTGTAGCTGCCGCCGTAGTGACCGACGTCCTCACCCATCACGCAGACGTAAGGGTCGCGGGCCATCTCCTCGTCGATGGCTTCCCGCAGGGCGTTGAAGAGAAGGGTTCCTGCCACGGCGTCGCTGCGATCCCGGCCAATCCGGGGTGAGCGGCCAAGCTATCTCAGCCTGGGTGGCCTCAACCGCCGGCGGCGAAGGTGAACAGCAGCAACACGGACAGGAGCATCGCTGGAGACAGCAGCAGCGCCAGTTGCCCGAGGTCGTGGGGAGTCATCAACAGATGTCTGTCGACTTGACGCTAGGCAGGGTCGTTCGAGGGACCTGTGAAGACACTGCGAAGAAACACCAGCGTGAGCCCTAACGCCACAAACGCTGTGCTGAAGGTGGCCAGAAAGGACAGCCCCACCAGCAGCGTTTTCAGCGTCACCGCAATGTTCTGGGCGATCGGTGAGCTGTAGTGGGGCGGATGAACGGCGAAGTACACCACCATCCGTCGGCTGAGCCCCAACGCCAGCCAGGCCAGCAGACCTGCGGTGACGGCACCGGACAAAAAACTCAGGGGTCCTTTACGGGGTTGCTCCGCTGAAGGAGGTGTCTTGGGGTCGGAGGAGCTCATGCTTCGATCCTCACGCCGTCCGTTCGCAAATTGCAGCACCAGCTTTGCAATCCCTCCGCAGCAAGTTGCTGTTCAAGCGTGGCCTGGGCAGCCGCACAGCTGGTTGGATCTGCAAACAGTGCAAAACAACTGGGGCCCGATCCGCTCATGGCGACGGCAAGGGTGCCTTCAAGGGTGGACAGCAAGCGAAGCGCCGCCTGAACCGCTGGGGTCTCAGGCTCCACAACCTCCTGCAGATCGTTTTGCAACGGTGGCGGCTCCGCCGCACGGATCGGTTGGGTCCAGGCCATGTCTCGCAAGACCTGTCGGCGTTGCTCGAAGGCGTCCTCTCCCGAGAGGTAGCGATCACCCTGCAACTCCCGGCAGCGGCGATAGGCCCAGGGAGTCGACACACTCACGCGTGGATCCTTCACCAGCAGCACCGCCAGGGATTCCTGCACAGCCGGCAACGGCTCCAGCAGCTCGCCGCGACCGAAACAGAGCTGACTGCCCCCCGCCACACAGAAGGGCATGTCGGAACCGAGTTCAGCCGCAAACCGCTGCAGGTCTGAACGGCTGTGGCCCAGACCCCAGAGCGCATTCAGACCCACCAGGGCAGCGGCACCATCACTGGACCCTCCGGCGAGGCCGGCACCAATGGGAATGCGTTTCTCCAGGTGGATGGCAGCACCCAATTCGTTGAAACCGGAGCGGCTGCGCAGCAACTGAGCGGCCCTGATCACCAGGTTGTCCTCACCAAGGCTGAGGGACGGATCGTCACAGCTGAGCGTCAGTGCGGCATCGGCCGTGGTTTGAAAGCTGAGGCGATCGGCGAGATCGATGCTCTGCATCACCATCGCCAGCTCGTGAAAACCGTCAGATCTGATCCCGAGCACCTCCAGGTGAAGATTCACCTTGGCCGGAGCCGTCACCGTGATCGTGCCCATCAGCGGAGGCCGCATCAATGCCCTGATTCAAACCCCTGGCCAGGGCAACCCAGACCTGCGGAGCCAGCTCCTGCGGCCGTTGTTGCAGCTGAAACCCTGCAGCGGCGGCCAGCGCCTGCAGCTGTGGCTCCGGCGCAAGTGATGCCAGGGTGTTTCGCAACATCTTGCGACGGGCCAGGAAGGCTTGCCTGAGCAACGATTCCACCCGACGGGCGATGTCAGAAGGCAACCGCTGATCAGCCGGCAGAGGGTCGATCTGAATCACTTCCGACTGCACCTTCGGCGGTGGCTGAAAGCAGCGTGGGGGTACAGGACAGACCGTCGTGCAACGGGCCAGCAACTGCATCCGAACACTCAAGGCACTGAAGCTGCTGTGGCCCGGGCGAGCCCGGATGCGCTCCGCCACCTGTTTCTGCACCAACAGCACCAAACGCTGATAAGGGGGCTCGACAGGGCGATCGAGTCGACCCACCAGTCGATCCAACAGCGGACCTGTGATGTTGTACGGAATGTTGGCCACTACTTTGCTGGCTGCAACCCCGTCCTCCAGCTGCAGCGGCAGCTCCAGCACATCCCCCTGACGCAGGCTGAACCGCGGATCACCGGCAAAGCGTTCCCGCAGGCCATCCACTAGATCGCGATCCAATTCCACGGCCTGAACTGCCGCTGCCGGAGAGGACAGCAACCGTTCCGTGAGAGCACCACGCCCTGGTCCCACCTCCAACACGCGATCCGATGGCTGCAGGTCAGCGGCCGCCACGATGCGATCCAGCACCGTCTGATCCTTCAACCAATGCTGGCCAAAGCGCTTGCGGGCCTGGTGACCTTGAAAAGCCATGGTTGAACTGTCGCAGTTGTCCCAACGGACGGTCGATCGTTCACCAGCGTGTCGCAACACAGACCACCTCCCTCAACTGAGGGATCAAACAGGGCAACGCTCTCCCCTAACTGGGTGAGTCTTTTGACGGATGGGCTGTCTTGCCGCATCTCCTTATCAAGGGACGAGCTGCTTCTTTGTCATGGACACCATCTTCTTCATCGGCATCAACGCCGGACTTCTGCTGTTGCTTGCCGTTGGACTGCTTTCAGCCAGAGAGCAGATCAAAGCTGGCCGCAAGGAAATCATCTGATCAGAGGTCAACGTCCTCAGCGACCTGTGCGACGAAACACATCTCGTGCAGAAAACCTCTGTTGAAATAAATTGTCTTCAGTCAGAGCGATGATCGAAACAACAGTTCTGGATTTCAAGCTCAGCAACACGTTTGATGAATACCGAGCATGGATGAATGCTCCTGAGCAGCAGGCAATGTTCGCAGAAATGGGCGTCAAAACCTTCTATATCGGAGTCTGCAAAGACGATCCCAGACGTGCGACCGTCATGTTTCAAGGTCCCGAAAATGTCCTCTACGACATCTTCAGCAACCCAGAAACCAAGCCAACTGTTGAAGCCTCAGGGCACATTTATGACGGCACAGTGGTCACCCGATGGCTCGCTTGAGCCAATCCACGGATCAGCGATGTATCAGCACAGCCGATCCAGCCTGAACCAATGCGGGGCTCCCTGGGCCGGTGGCAACGGCACCACGGCAACGGCCACCTGAAGCAACCAGTCCGCCTGCATCGGATGCTCAGCACGCCAGCAACTGATCGCCCGCCCCAGCCGGCGCCGCTTCGTGGGATCCACAGACCAGGGACCCCAGGCCAATGAACGGCGCCCCTTCACTTCCACCACAAGCAGTTGCTCGTTCTTGTGGAGGACAAGATCAAGTTCGCCCCAGCGACAGCTCCAGTTGCGATCCAGCAGCTGCCAGCCCTGCTGCTGCAGAAGCGAGGACACCAGGGTTTCCGCCTGCGCGCCAGGGGGGGATGTCTTCATTGAAATGCGATCAACTCAGTTCCCGAAGGATTCCCCTTTGCTCGAGCCCATTAAGGTTTCGGAGTCAGTGATGTATCGGATGGGTTCCCGCCTGTTGTCCCTGGTTGCGGCAGCTGCTCTTGGGCTGCTGCTTGTCCTGGCTGGTCCGGCCCAGGTCAGTGCCGCCATGGACGTGGCCAAACAGGTGCTGATCGGTTCGGACTACTCCGGAAAGGATCTCCGCGGCGCCACCTTCAACCTCAGCAACCTGCGGGAAGCCAACCTGTCCGGATCAGACCTGAGGGGCGCATCGCTCTATGGCGCCAAGCTTCAGGATGCAGATCTGAGTGGAACGGACCTGCGGGAAGCCACCCTGGATGCAGCGGTGATGACCGGCACCAACCTCTCCAACGCCGTTCTGGAAGGAGCCTTCGCCTTCAACACCCGTTTCGTGGATGTGACCATCAGCGGCGCCGATTTCACCGACGTCCCGATGCGGGGCGATCAACTCAAGAGCCTGTGTGCCGTTGCGGACGGTACAAATCCGGTCACGGGCCGGTCCACCCGGGACAGCCTCGGCTGCGGTTGATCCGATGAGTTTCGACCCCCGCAGCCTGGACCGCCTGCGCGAGCTCGGCCGGACGCTTCCCCAAGCGTTGCCGGAACCGAAACCGCCCGTGAGCCCGAAGGCACAGCAGGTGCGCCACAAGGTTGAAACCGAGGACAACCCTGAGGAACTGTTCCGCGAACTGATGAAGGTCAGTGAGGACGGAACGGTTCCGGAACACCTCATGGCGCGGCTGAAACAACTGGAGGCCAAGCGCACCCCTCAGCCATCAACCGACAGCACCCCGCCAGGCTCGGCCCAGGAGCTACCTCCACTGCCGAAGACAAACTCCGGCAAAGGAAAGAACACACGCCCCAAACCCTCCAAGGCCACACCCGGGAGTGAAGAGGAAAGTCTTTACGTGGCCTTTGGCCAGTTGCTGCTGGAGGACGACGAGGACAACCCTTGAATCCCTCCCGCTGCCGCATCCTTGCCGTGGGCAAAGTCCGCCGCAGTTGGATCCAGGACGGCATCGAGCTTTACCGCAAACGGCTTCCCGGGCTGGAGATCATCGAGATTCGAGACAGCACACCCGACAAGGAAGCGGAGTCCATCCGCGCATCGCTACGACCGAATGAGCACCTGATTGCACTGATGGAAGAGGGCGACGCTGTTGGGTCCATCCCCTTCGCCCGGCGCCTTGACCAGCTCGGCAACCAACGGCTCGCCTTCGTGATCGGTGGTGCTGACGGATTGACCAACGAACTCAAGGGCCGTGCCCATTGGCAATTGAGCCTGTCGCCGATGACCTTCCCCCATGAGCTGGCTCGCCTGATGCTGATCGAGCAGTTGTTCCGCGCCCAGGCGATCCTGCAAGGAAGCCCGTACCACCGCGCCTGAGAACTGATGTTGCACGTGGTCGACAACCTGCTGCCGGTGGATCTGCTGGAAGCGCTGCGCCAGCTCTGCGTGGTGCATGGCGAGCTCAAGCAGACCCATCCCGGTGACGCCCTGTTCAGCTGGCGTGCTGACGACGGCAGTTCGCGCTCGATCCATGCCCTCGAGCAGCGACAGCTGATGGAGCGTTACCTCGACGAGCATCTGCTGCCTGTCTCCACCCCGTTCTGTGGCAAGGGGGCTGGAGTGGAGTGGTGGTGCAACGTCAACAACGATCTCGACTGGCACATCGACAAGGATGAAGTCGAAGGACGTCGCAGCGGGGGTTATCTGTTGCCGCTGTTGTCCACGGTCTTCTATCCCCACGTCAGCTGCGCCGGTGGCGAGCTGCTGTTGGCCGACAACACCCCCATCACCTCAGGGCACAGCGGTCCGCTGCCTCAGTTCCGCTCCGTGATCTCGATCCCCCCGGTGCGCAACCGCCTGGTGCTGTTCTCCCCTGGACTGCTCCACCGAATCAATCCTCTGGAAGGGGAGCGCTACTCCGTGGCCGTGAACATCTGGGCTCAGGAACCCCTCACCACAGCGGCGTCAGCGCCACCGGCTTGAACTTCTCGCTGGACAGTCGCCAGGCCCTCGAGGAGATCCGCTTCAGAGCCTCAAGACAGGCGGTTGTGTCGCCGCTGCTGAGCCAGTCGGCCTTGATCTGCGGCAGGTCTTCCGGCAGTCGTTCCATCGGCAACTCCACCAGCAGGAGGCTGTCTGCAGCCGCTGCCCTCTGCAGGGGGCCGTCATCACTGCGCTGCCACACCCGCAGCAGCAGATCCAGGGCCAGCTCCTTGCCGAGCTGATCCGGGGCATCGCCCTCGGCCGCCACCACAGCCTGGGACTTCCCCGCCAGCGGCAACGCCCGACGCCCCCCTTGATCGATCAAAGCCAGCGCGACCAGATACGGCGAATCAGCCACTCAAATCCCAATCCAGAGACACCATCCTCACCGGAGCAAGCACACAGCAATCAATACATCAGTACTATTCAGGCAGGCTTGCTTGCCCGTGATGGACGTCCGCCACCAGCCACTTCCGCTGCAGCCCCGGCGAACCCGCCTGAGTCTTCCCCTGGCCGGTGAACGGGTGGCCGCCGGCTTCCCCTCGCCGGCCGATGACTACGTGGAGGTGGGGATCGACCTCAACGACCAGCTGATCCGCCATCCCACCAGCACATTCTTTCTGCGCGTCAGCGGCGAATCCATGCTCGGAGCCGGCATCCACGACGGTGATCTGCTGGTGGTGGATCGCAGCCTGGATCCACGGCCGGGGCGGGTGGTGGTTGCGGTGCTGGACGGGGAATTCACCCTCAAACGCCTGGTCCAGCACCATGGCCGCCTGCGTTTGGAGGCCGCCAATCCCGCTTACCCACCCCTGGAGCTGCATCGATGCGGTGACGTGCAGATCTGGGGGGTGGCCATCCACGTGATCCATCCGCTCTGACATGGGCCTTGCCACCGCCCTGATCGACGGCAACAACTTCTACGCATCCTGCGAACAGAGCCTTGACCCCAGCCTGATCGGCAAACCCGTCGTCGTGCTCTCCAACAACGACGGCTGCATCGTGGCCCGCAGTGCAGAAGCCCGGGCCCTCGGCATTGCGATGGGAACCCCCTATTTCAAGGCGCGTCAGGAGTTGGAACGCCAGAACGTGGTGGTGCGCAGCTCGAACTACGCCCTGTACGCCGACATGAGCCAGCGGATGATGAGCCTGCTGGAAATTCACTGCGAAGAGCTCGAGATCTATTCCATCGACGAAGCCTTCGGGCGCGTCCGTCGTCCGAAGGATGGTGACTTGCAGAGCTGGGGGCGATCCCTGCGAGCCCGGGTGCGCCAGGACCTGGGGCTGCCGATCGCCATCGGCCTGGGGGCCAGCAAAAGCCAGGCAAAACTGGCCAATCGCCTGGCCAAGCAAGTCCCCGCCCATGCCGGCATCTTCGATCTGGGCCACTGCACGGATCCCGACGCCTGGCTCGAGACCATCGCAATCGAGGACGTCTGGGGCATCGGCCGCAAACTGGCGCGCTGGTGCCGGCTGCGGGGGGTGAACAACGCCCGCCTGCTGCGGGACATGCCCAGCGGTGAACTTCGGGCGAAGTGCGGTGTGGTGGGGTTGCGGCTGCAGCGGGAACTGCGCGGCCATGCCTGCTTGCCACTGGCGTTGGCACCGTCCCCCAAACAGGAAACCTGCGTGAGCCGCAGCTTCAGCAGGCCGATCACGACCCTGGAGGAACTGCGGCAGGCCGTCGCCACCTATGTGGTGCGCGCCGCGGAAAAACTGCGCAAGCAGCACCAACGGGCTGCCGCCCTCACGGTGTACACCCGCACCAGCCCCTTCATCCCCGCGTTTTACAGCCAGGCCGCCAGCACCCGACTGGATCTGCCCAGCAACGACACCACCGTTCTGCTGGAGGCAGCGCTCCCCCTGGTGGACCGCATCTTCCGGCCACACCGACAGCTGGCGAAGGCGGGGGTGCTGATGCAGCACCTGCAGGGAACCGAGCTGCTCCAGTCCCATCTTCTGGTGCCACTGAGTGATGCACAGCAACAACGACGGGAGGAGCTGATGCGCACCATTGATCGGCTCAATCGCCGCTATGGCCGAGGCACGGTCCAGTGGGCAGCCTGCGGGTTGCATCCGAGCTGGATGATGCGACGGGAGCGGCTGGGACGGACCGCCACCACCCGGCTGAGTGATGTTCCAGTGGTGCACGCCGATCGCTGAGATGCACTCTCAGACAGCGCTCAGCCGATTCAGGGGAATGCCAAGGATGAGACGACGACGCGAACGACAACCTTGATCAAGAGCCAAACCATGGCATGGGGAAAGAGAAAGCAATCACCTTGATCATCAGTGCACTGGCGGTGCTGGTGGGCCAACAGATCAGCGCAGGAACCATGGAAACGCCGACGGAACAACCGCAGGCCAAGGCGCGATTCCCGCAGACCGCTCTGCAGGCTGAACGGCATCGACTGACCTATGCCCCGGCCGCCTTCCTCTAAGCCTGCTGCAGCAACTGGATCACTTGGTCGCGGCTGCTGAGCAGCAGCACCATCCGATCACCATGGGCATTGAGTCCCGTCTGTTCCCGCACCAGATCGGTGCTGGCCAGTGCCAGACCACCGGTCTCGACGAACAGCACCGGCAAGGTGCCGTCATGGCCACGCATGCCCTGAAGATCAAGGGCTTGCCGCACGGCCCGCTGGGCCTTGTCGGTGCCAAGACGCTCAACGAAGGCCGGCCAAAGATGATTGACAGGCGTCAAGGCCGCAAAATCAAGCTGAGCGTCGGACATCAAACCGGCAACAGCGCAATCGCCTCGGCAATCATCTGCGGTGACACAGCGATGGTCTCCAGCGGATCAGCGTTATCCAGATAGGCGTCGAAGGACGCGAAGCGCTCGATCACCGGATCAGCCCCGTCAGCAGCACAAGCCTCCACCCAGTCGCCGTCCTCCGGTTTCACCACGGCATAGGCCTGAAGAGCTTCCTCCAGATCAGCACCGTCGCCGATGCCCTCACCGTGCCAGATCGCTTCGAAGAATTCAGACATCTCAAGCGGGGAACAGACGTTGGTTGCGGTTGGCGATCGCTACCAGCGACAGCATCACCGGCACCTCCACCAGCACCCCCACCACAGTGGCGAGGGCAGCGCCGGAATTCAAGCCGAACAGGCTGATGGCCACAGCCACCGCCAGTTCAAAGAAATTGGAGGCGCCGATCATCGCGCCAGGGGCCGCGACCGTGCGTGGTTGCCCCCAGAGACGCATCCACTGCGCCGTGAGCCAGAAGATCAGATAGGTCTGCAGGATGAGCGGGATCGCGATCAGCACGATCGCCTGGGGATTGGACAGGATCGACTGGGCCTGCACCATGAACAGCAGCAGCACCGTGGCGATCAGAGCCGTGATCGCCAGCGGCTTGAGCTGGGCCTCCAACCGCGCAATCCGACCAGGGGACTTCAACAACACCCGCATCAACCAGCCCGTCGCTAACGGCACCACAACGAACAGGCCCACCGCCGTGATCATCGTGTCCCATGGCACCAGCACGTCACTCACACCCAGCAACAACGCTGCAATCGGCGCAAAGGCAAACACCATGATCAGGTCGTTCACCGCCACCTGCACCAGGGTGTAGTTGGGATCCCCATCACTGAGGCGACTCCACACGAACACCATCGCGGTGCAAGGGGCCACCCCCAGCAGAATCATCCCGGCCACATACTCCTGACCCATCGCTTCCGGGATCCAGGCCGCGAACACCCCACGGATGAACAACCAGGCCAGGGCCGTCATCGTGAGGGGCTTGATCAACCAGTTCACGGCCACAGTGACCAGCAGCCCCCGCGGTTGCTGGCGGATGCCACCGATGGCGGAGAAATCCACAGCCAGCATCATCGGAACGATCATTCCCCAGATCAGAACGGCGATCGGAACGTTGATGCGGGCCACCTCCAATGAGGCGATCCAGCTCGCCAGATCAGGAAAAACGCCCCCCAGAACCACACCCACCACAATCGCCAGACCGATCCACAGGGAGAGGTAGCGCTCGAACAGGCCCATCACCACGACAGAACGGGGAATCCATCATCCGCCCGCGGGGTTCAGGCGGACAGGGCATCAATGGTCTGGAAGCCGCCGCGGCGTTGCTGATCGAGATGCTGGATGTGCTTCCGCTCGCTGTAATACAGCTCCTGATAGTGCAACGCATCGCGGTTGAGCTCCTCGAACAGTTGCTCGATGCGACCTTCCATATCCACGCCCTGCTGATCCTCCTGGTTGTCTTGCACCAACACGGAAATACAGGCTTCCAAGGTCTGCAGACGCTGCCCACCCCAGGCTTCCAGCAGGTGGCGGCAGCGCTTGAAGCTCTTCTGGCGCTCCAACAATGCCGCGAGCCCACGCAACTGCTCGAGCGGTTCGGCCAGGGCGACACGCTCCAGTTCACCCGGCTCAAGCAACGGCGTCAGCCGTGACAACAGAGGGCTGTTCTCCAGCAGCAGCTGATCCGTCAGCAGACGGGGCAGGTCCAGCCCATCCAGGCCGTCACCATCATCTTCACCACGGCTGATCGATTCCAGGCGGCCCACACCGAGGTTGGTCTCCTCAAGTTCCGTCAGAGACGCCCAGAGCAGACGGTGATGGGGGATCGCAAAGTCCTCCAGTTCCCGTTGGCGCAACTCCTGGCGGATCGTGCCCCTGTAGCGGGGGGCATGGAGATAAAGGCGCAGCAGATCAGCCTCACAGCGCTCCCGCTGACTGGTGTCGCCCGGCTGGTCATGCCGGCTGGATCGACCATGCCAACGCTGGCCCTTCACCTGCTGGCGCAGGTCATCCTCGAGCTGCAGAGCAAGACGGCCCTGACCGCCGCTGAGCCGTTCAGCGACCCGTTGCAGGTAATGGGTGCGCACCGCCGACTGGGGCAACTTGCCCAGCAGAGCGACCAAGGCCGAGACCGCCTGCTGGAATTGATCCGCCTTGGCAAGGTCTCGATCGGCGAGGGCCTGTTCGATCTGCCAGTCCAGCCAGAGAGGCGCCTGATCGAGCAGAGCCCGGTAATCCCCGGCGCCATGGTCCTTGAGGAACTCATCTGGATCTTTGCCGGAGGGCAGATGCAGCACCCGCAGCTCCAGTTGCCCCTGCAAGGCGAGCTGCTCCACTTCACCGATGGCGCGGTTGGCCGCACGAACCCCAGCGCCGTCCGCGTCAAAGTTGAGAACGATGCGCTTGCCGTCGGTGACGCGACAGAGCTGGGTGATCTGCTGGCTGCTGAGGGCGGTGCCTAGGGACGCCACCGCATTGGTGATCCCAGCCGCATGCAAGGCGATGACATCGAAGTAACCCTCCACCACCACAGCACGGTCCTGCTTGCGGATGGTGTTGGTGGCCTTGTCGAGACCGAACAGATGCTTGCCTTTCTCGAACACCTCCGTCTCTGGGGAGTTCAGGTATTTGGGCTCGCTGCCATCCAAACTCCGGCCACCGAAGCCAATCACACGACCCTGACGGTCGTGAATCGGAACCATCACCCGATGGCGAAAACGGTCGTAGAAGCCATTGCCACCCTTGCGGGGGACCACCAGTCCAGCTGCCTCCAACAGTTCAGCCGAAAGGCCTTCCACCTGCTGCAGATGGTTCAGCAGGCCGTCCCATTGATCCGGGGCGTAACCGAGACCGAATGTCTCCTGGGTGGCGAGTGTCAGGCCGCGGGCTTCCGTGAGGTATGCAAGGGCCTGCTCACCCGTCGTGCTGCGCAACTGGCTGCGAAACCAACCGGCAGCCAAGGCCAGGGCCCGCTGAAGCTTCTCCCGCCGGGAGAGTTGCTGCTTCAACCGCTCCTGCTGAGGACCATCAACGGTCTCGACCGGCACCTGATAGCGACGGGCCAGATCCAGCACCACATCGCTGAAACTCTGCCGCTGAAACTCCATCAGGAACTTGATGGAATTGCCGCCCGCACCACAGGAGAAGCAGTAGTAGAACTGCTTGGCGGGAGACACCGTCATCGACGGCTTGCTGTCGTCGTGAAACGGACAGATGCCGACAAACTCCCGTCCTTTCTTTTTCAGAACGACGTGGTCGCCCACCACATCGACGATGTCCGCCCGCTCTTTGACGGCGTCGATGGTGCGGGGATGAAGTCGGGCATTGACCATGGACCCATTCTGCGAAGTCGCAGGTCGGCGTCCACCCATCAGGAGCACCAGCGCAACCATGGATGAACAGACGTTGGCCTGGTGGCAGCGCCAAGACATGCAGGGAGCGAGGGCCCTGGTTCTGAGCTCCCTGGCCTTCAGCCTGATGACGGTGTGCGTCAAGCAACTGGGAGGGCGAATTCCCGTCAGCGAGATCGTGCTGGTCCGATCCGTTGTGAGCATTGCCCTGACGGGAACAGCCATGGCGCTTGGAGGGGTCAGCCCCCTGGGGAACAACCGACGCCTGCTGCTGCTGCGCGGCATCTGTGGAAGCGTTGCCCTGCTTTGCTTCTTCGAGGCGATCACTGCGTTGCCGCTGGCATCCGCCACGGTCCTGCAGTACACCTACCCAACATTCACCGCAGCGGCGGCCTGGCTGTTGCTGGGGGAACGCCTGCGCCGTCGCATTGGCTTGGCCGTACTGCTGGGCTGGATCGGTGTGGTGTTTGTGATCCAACCGGAATGGCTGGGTGCAGGCCAGAACGGGCTGGCGTTACGCCCAGTGCTGGCAGCCCTGGGAGGAGCCTTGTTCACTGCTTTGGCTTATGTGTGCGTTCGACGCTTATCGACCAAGGAACACCCCTTGGTGATCATTCTTTATTTCCCTCTGGTCTCGATTCCCCTCACGTTGCCGATGGTTCTGCACAGCGGGGTCTGGCCTTCCGCGGTGGATTGGATCTGGTTGCTCGGAGTCGGTGTGCTGACTCAACTCGGCCAGATCTGGGTGACCAAAGGGCTGAGCTGTCTGCCAGCGGCGAGGGCGACGTCGCTGAATTACGTCCAGGTGTTGTTTGCTGCCAGCTGGGGATGGATCTGGTTCAACGAATCGATTACGGCATTCACCTGTGTTGGTGCAGCGCTGGTGCTGGGTGCATCCTTTATCAGCCTCTCCAGCCGTCAGCCCTGATCAGATCAGCTCGTGGGCAAGCCGAGGGGGTAGAGCAGCCAACGCTGGGCTTCACCACCATTGCTTGCTGCAGGCCTGGCAAGACTCCACCCTTCTCCGTGCGACCCACGCTGGAGGTAGAGATCAAAGGCACTGTCCACACGGACGCTGTCCCGAGGTAACTGCCAGTCAAAACTGCCTTCTAAGTGCACGAAACGCTCGCCCTCCACCTTGAGGACCTCTTGATGGTCGACGCGAACACGGCTGACGGCAGGAGCAGAGGCCACAGGTTGCAAGTCAAGACTTTGTGCAATGGAGACCTGGGTCGTCTGGATCTGTGACTGCAAGGCCTCAATGACAATGGCGCGGGGCGGCTCATTGCGAAGGGTGCAGGACGACAGAGTTACGACGATCAAGAGACCTGACAAGACAGTCAAGACATGACGCGAAATGTGCACATAGATCATGCTGACTTGCATGAACCGATCTTCAAGCATTAATCATCACTCTACTTGACGATCGCGACTCCAACAAATATCAATCAACGCTGGAAAGGATTTGGCCCAACCTGAATCCCGAACGATTCATCAATTTGCAGGGGAATTAGCAGCAGATCAAGACCTCCTTGCGGACGAAGTCCAGCCAGGGCCCACCCCTCAAAGGATGAAGTCACAACAAACATGATCAAACACAACGCATCAAAAAAAGTCGTTTACACTCACAAAACTGATTAAGCACAATGATTGGGTGGCTGAAGGGAGATGTCCAGCATCGTGACCAGAAAGGGTCCCGCAACCTTGTGCTGATTGCCTGCGGCGGAGTTGGTTACGACGTTCAACTCATTGAACGGGACTGGCAAGCCGTCTCAACTGATCAACGTCATGAGTTCTGGATTCATCAGGTGGTCAGTGCTGACAACCTTCAATTGTTCGGATTTCTCCAATTGGCTGAACGGGACCTGTTCAGGGAACTAATCCAAGTGAGCGGAGTAGGGCCACAAGCAGGACTTGCCTTGCTTGATGCATGTGCGTACAAGGAACTTGTCACGGCTCTGGTCCACTCCGATCTCAAAACCCTTTGCAGAGCTAAAGGTGTCGGCAAACGAACGGCAGAGCGTCTGGCGCTGGAGCTGCGCACACGACTGACGGACAGCGTTGCTTCCACAGGTCCTGAACGCAATCAATTGGATCCAGTTGCGCCGGACCTCATCGCCACCTTGGAGACCCTCGGCTTTGAAACCCACGAGATTCGGGACGCTCTGCAACGGCTGAACGGCATGGGAGGCCCGCAGGACGGTGATGATGACGACGCCTGGCTGAGGGCCTGCATCAAGTTGATGTCAACCACAGATCCTTGACCGGGTAAGATCATTGTTTGCACTGAAAGGGCTGCACCCCGCGCATGTCGCTTGATACCACCGAGAAGCAACAGCTGATCAACACCCACCAGACCCACGGCACCGACACCGGTTCCGCGGAGGTCCAGGTCGCCATGCTGAGCGAGCGGATCAGCCGTCTCAGCAGCCACCTCCAAAACAACATCCACGACTTCTCCTCGCGCCAGGGGTTGCTGAAGATGATTGGTCGCCGTAAGCGCCTGCTCAGCTACATGCGCAACAAGAGCGAGCAGCGGTACACCGAGATCATCGCCAAACTGGGCATCCGCGGCTGATCGAGCGCAACATGCCTGAGGACCGTCAGTCACTTCCCTTTGAGCCCAAGGGTTCCAAAAAGGGTGGGTCCAAGGGCGACGGCAACGACCAAGCCATTCGCCAAGAGGCCATTCCCCGTTATGTCGCTGACCGGATGGCCCGTCGTGTGGCGGTGTTCACAGGTGTGCCGACTGTCGCCGGCATGGGTGTTTTTGTTGGCAGCTACCTGCTGATCACCAAAGGCATCGCGGATATTGCCCCAGGGCTCACTCTGGCGGGTTCAGGTTTCTTTTTTCTTCTCGGCTTGGTGGGGCTGAGTTTCGGCGTGCTGAGCTCCAGCTGGGATCAACAGCCCGGTTCATTGCTTGGTCTGGAGAATCTCAAACCCAACGTTCAACGGATGCGCCAGTCGATCAAGGCTCAGAAACAACAGAACAAGTCCGACTGATCAACCCAGCACCATGGGCTCTGAGTGACGGGCCGTGAAGGCCTGTGTCTTCAGGGCTTGCAGTGCAGCTTCCGCGTCCTTGACGCAGAACTGAGAACCCAGTCGGACATAGCGAACTGAATGACCATCGCGAACCGCAGCAATAACGGGCACTTTGACGCCAAGCTCCTCACGCTCAGGTCGATATTGAGTCAAGCACTCCCTCAATTTGTGTTGGATGGCGATGTCGCTGGCCTGCTGGGAGGAGAGTTCAACAAGGAGAACAGCTAGGTCGTCAATGGCCCTGCAGTCATCAATGATCAACTGAACGCGATCATCTCGACGATCGACGCCCGCCCAGACGAGAAGACGCGCCTCTGTCATCAGATGGTCCGCGAGTCGGGCATAACTCTTGGGAAACACCACGGCTTCGCAACTGCCGGAGAGATCCTCCAGCTGGAGGATCGCCATTCGGTCCCCCTTGCGGGTGGTGACCTGACGCAACTCAGTGATCATCGTGACGGCACTGACCTTGGCCTTGTCCGGTTGCTCTTCAAGCGCCCCCAGGCCGATGGGTGCGAGTAGTCGAGCACTGGGTGTGAGTTGCTTGAGCGGATGGTCGGACAGATAGAAACCAAGCAGCTCCTTCTCCAGCTTGAGCTTCTCGGCTGGGCCGTAATCCGCCACCGGAGCGGCCTTGGGAGCGAGACTGAGATCAGAGGCACCGTCCTCATCGTTCGGAGCTGCCATCAGGTCGAACAGGTTGCCCTGGCCACTGTCACGGTCCTTGGCTCTCGACGAGGCCCAGTCGAGGAGAAGATCGAGATCAGCCATCAACTGGGCTCGGTTAGCGGCTGGATCCATGGAATCCAATGCACCGCAGTGAATCAGAGATTCCAGTCCGCGGCGGTTGAGCACCGAGGAAGGGATCCGATCACAAAGATCCGGCAGCGACCGGAACGGGCCATCGCTATCCCGTGAACGAATCAACTGACGGATGGCCCCATCGCCAAGGTTTCGAACAGCGGATAAACCGAAGAGGATGCGATCGCCGTTCGGAGTGAAATCTGTGCGGGAGGCATTGACGTCCGGTGGCATCACCTCGATGCCCATGGCATTGCAATTGGCGATGTAACGCTGCACCTTGTCGGCTGCACCGGCATTCACCGTGAGCAGGGCGGCCATGTAAGCGACGGGGTAATGCGCTTTCAGATAGGCCGTTTGATAGGTGACGGCGCCATAGGCCGTGGAATGGCTCTTGTTGAAGCAGTATTCAGCGAACAACACCATCTGATCAAACAGTTCATCCGATACCGCCTCGTCCACACCCCGCTCGGAAGCACCCTTCACGAAGATGCCGCGATGCTTCTGCATCTCCGCCACTTTCTTCTTGCCCATCGCCCGCCGAAGCAGATCTGCCTGGCCGAGGGAATAGCCGGCGAGGTCCTGGGCAATGCGCATGATCTGCTCCTGGTAGACCATGATTCCGTAGGTTTCACTGAGAATCGGTTCCAGAATCGTGTGGGCGAAGTCAATGGCTTCGCGACCATGTTTGCGGTTGATGAATTTGGGAATCAGGCCTGCATCCAAAGGACCGGGTCGATACAGCGCCAGGATTGATGAAATGTCCTCCAGGGAGGACGGCTTCAGATCACGGACGATCTGACGCATGCCACTGGACTCCAGCTGGAAGATGCCTTCCAGATCCCCACGGGCCAGCAAGGCGAAGGTGTCGGCATCCTCAGGCGGAAGCTTGTCGGGATCCAGCCGCGTTCCGCTGCTGACTTCCACCAATTCCAGGGTTTTATCAATCATCGTGAGATTCTTGAGGCCCAGAAAGTCCATCTTCAACAGACCCATGGATTCCACGTCTTCCATGAAGTACTGCGTGATCACCTGACCATCGTTGTTGCGCTGCAATGGCACCAATTCATCCAATGGATCAGCGGCAATCACCACGCCCGCTGCATGCACACC
>MDSV01101799.1_pt1 | contig 16742 bp, 15 predicted proteins | sample 810851 | NCBI WGS metagenome assembly MDSV01 (sample SAMN05326640, study PRJNA326480) | marine metagenome | isolation source: seawater | place: Atlantic Ocean: North East | collected 2012 | reverse complement strand
CAAGCGGACTCGAACCGCTGACCCCCTGCATGCCATGCAGGTGCTCTACCAGCTGAGCTATGGCCCCAAATCTCTAAACGTCTTAATATCAATCAATCTAAAGATTTTTTTCCTAACGTCCGTAATTCATATAGTACTTTATAGCGTTTGATTATTGAAATCTGCACCTTAAAATGCATCTAGACATTTACAAGTTTTAGTATGCTTTCTTTTGCTATTCTCAAGCAAATCCGTACCTAATTAAAAAGTTATGTTCTTAATGTGTAGTGTTTGGGAAGAAAAAGCATATGGGATCATTGAAATTTAGCTACTTTTACTATTTACATCCTCTTAATAGGGAAATATGTAATTTTAAGAAAGAGTAATTACTTGGTATATATTTTAATGAAACAAATTTACCTTTTAAAAACATTTTTTGGGCGTATAGTATTTAAATAAGAAGACTTATTCTCATTATAAAAATGAGTTATCTAAATCATATAACCCAATACGAAGATCATCACCTAGTTCAAAAAATCTTCTATTGGTAAGGCAAAGTTATTTTCAAGATCCTTATAAATAAAGATAAAGTTGATGATTATTATCTTTGGCGTCTTTAAGGATAGAGATATTTAAAAACACTTATCAAAAATAAAAAATAAGTATTCTTTCAGTTATGATTAAAGTTAATAATTCTTCGAACTAATAAGCAAAAACAGTTTCAATTTATTGTTTTAGCATTTTTATTATATTTATCGAATGTACGTTTCAGCTTTTCGAAATGAATCTGCAACTTAAATTATTAATTAAAGAATTTTATTAAATTATGAAAAAAAAAATTAAAAATATATTAAAAAAAGTTATTTATAGTAAATATGGTAAGTATATTATCCCATTATATTGGTACTTAAATGCAAAAAGTCAGAGTAATAATTTAGAAAATGATATTTTAAAAGAATATTCTGAAAGATTAAAAATTGATAAATCTTTTATTGAATTTGGATTTAGTCCATTTGAATATAACTGTATAAATCTTACAAAGCTAAACTATAAGGGTTTACTAATTGATGCAAATAATAAAAATTGTGATTTGGCAAATAATATTTTTTCTTTCTTGAGACTAAATACCAAGGTAGAAAAATATTGGATTAAAAAATCTTCAATTGAGCCAATAATTGATTTCGTTAAAAATAATGATAATAAATTAGGTTTATTAAGTATAGATATCGATGGGAATGATTATTGGATAATGAAAGAAATTTGCTCTTTTATTAAACCTGAAATAATAATCACAGAACATAATGCTTCTTTTGGAACTAGATCTTTAACTGTTAATTATGACGACAATTTTGATAGACATAATTACCATAAATCGGGATGGTATCATGGAGCTTCTATCACTGCTTTTTATAAATTATTGAAAGATGATTATGAGCTTATCAATAATATAGATGGCAATAATTTGATTTTTATTAGAAGTGATAAAGTTAAGAGTGATATGGTTTCTCTGTCGCCCATAAATGCTTTTAAAGAGCATAAGTTAAGAAACAATTGGAGCGGTACTAACTCGAAACTTCAATGGGAACAAATAAAGGGTTTAAAATATACTGAAGTTTAACCTTTAAAAAAATTATTTAATCTTCTTTTTTAAATTTAATGAGAAGCAAAAACTTAAAAAAATTTTTTTTAATTATGTATTAATTATTACCTCAACATAATCTATTATTATTCAATAATTCTAAAAGTTTCATCAAAGATAACTTAGTTTTTCTAATTGAATATTAACTTCATAAAGATAAATTAAGGCCAACTAGTAGATTTTATTTGAATATCAGAAAATAAAGAGATACTAAAAAATCACTCAATTAAAAGAAAAAGATAGTGTTTTGAAATGTATTGTTAATATTACAATTAATTTAAGCAAAAAAATTGTTCAAAGTAGCTAATACGTACCCAAAAAACTATTTATTGCTTTTTTTGGGATTGGCATTTCATTAAGGAGGTAAGTTTTTTATTCCCTTGGCTTCATTTTGATATTTTGCTTTAAAGTCTTTCTAGATTTAATCTATAGTTATATAATTATTAAGTTCAGAATTTATTCATGTTACTAGATGGTCAGAAAATACTAATTACTGGAACATATGGTTTTTTAGGCAGGTTTTTGGCAAATAGATTTAGTAAGTTGGGAGCAGTAATTTATGGCATTGGACATGGAAAATTAACATCTAAAGAATTGGATGATAATGGAATTACTAATTATGTTTGTGATGATTTAAAGATTTCAACTCTTAAGGATATTTGTGATAAACCCAATAAGATAATTCATTGTGCATCTAGTTCCTCTGTTCCATATTCGGTCTTGTATCCCAAAGAAGATTTTGAAAGAACTACAAATTCAACATTGGCAGTGCTTGAATTTATGAGATTATATGCAAAAGAAGCAAAATTGGTAATACCATCTAGCGCTGCAGTTTATGGTCAAAAAGGAAAAATTCCAATCTCTGTTAATGCAAAAATAAATCCAGTTTCCCCTTATGGAAATAGTAAAAGAATTGCAGAAATGTTATCCAAATTTTATGGAAAGCATTTTAAATTAAAAATATCAATAGTTAGACTTTTTTCACTTTATGGACCTGGGTTGAAAAAACAATTACTTTGGGATGCATGTCAAAAAGCTATTTTGGGAAATCATCTTTATTCCGGTACTGGATTAGAGACGAGAGATTGGATTTATATAAACGATGCTGCTTCACTAATATTATTAGCGCTAGAAAACGCATCAATTTCAACACCCATAGTTAATGGTGGTACTGGTAAATCAGTTTCGATTAAAGAATTATTAATTTTTTTATATAAGAAATTAGGTATTGATGTTACTCCAAAATTTTCTGAAATTGTTAGAGAAGGAGACCCATTATATTTTGAGGCTGATATAAAAGAATCTTTGTCATTGGGTTGGAAGCCAGAGATTTTTTGGGAGGATGGAGTTCTAGAGTATGTGAAATGGTATAAAAGTATTTATTAATGAAAAAAATAAAGGTTGCAATACCTCTCGTAAAAAATTCTGACTGGTTGGGCGGTTATAACTACATAGTAAATTTACTGGAGGCACTAGAACAAATTTCAAAACCTAAAATTGAAATATTCATATTCGCTTCCAAAGAAGTAAAAAATGAATTGAATCCAAAATTCCCAAAATGTAAATTCATAGACATATCTATTTTTACTCCAATAGGTTTTTTATATTGCTTGACAAAGTTTATAGGAAAATATTTTGGAGAATACACTTTGCACGAATTGTTTTTAAGTTGTTTTGGGATTTCAGTTATTGCTTATTCATCTCCATTAAGTCGGATTAACTTGATAGCATCAATTTGCTGGATTCCTGATTTTCAACACATTTACTTGACTGAGTTTTTTTCTAAAGATCAAATTGATAAAAGGAACAAACTTTTTAGAAAATATATTATTAATTCAACAATAACCCTTGTTAGTAGTAATTCTTCTAAAAATGATCTTAAGAAATTTAGTCCCGATAATTTTGACAAGACACGTGTTCTGAAATTTGTTTCTTGCCAATCATTAAAGTCTAGAATTTTATCATTTCCAGAAATTAAACAAAGATATAATATACCAAACTTATATTTTCATTTGCCAAATCAATTTTGGCAACATAAAAATCATAAGCTTGTTGCAAAAGCAGTTTCTGCTTTGAATAAAAGAAATATTAGGATTAATATCATATGTACTGGACAAACATATGATTTTAGAAACCCAAAGTTTTTTGATGAATTTCTTAATTTATTAAAAAGTCTTAAAGTTCGTGATCAATTTAGAATCCTTGGGGTTATTCCTTATGAAGAGATGATTAGTTTGATGTATTATTCTATTGCAGTTATAAACCCCTCTCTTTTTGAAGGATGGTCAACAACAGTAGAAGAATCAAAAACATTAAACAAAAAAATATTATTGTCAAGGATTCCAGTCCATCTTGAACAAAATCCAAATAATGGAAAATATTTTAATTCTTCTTCGTATTTAGAATTGGCAGATGAGATGGGGGAATGTTTAAAGAGCTACTCAAATGAAATTAATCAACCTGATGATGAATCATTATTAAAAACTAATAAAATTCGGATTTCAGATTTTGCTATTAATTTTGAGAATATTGTAATTGATGCTCAAAATTTAAAAAATAAAAGATCTACTTTTTAATATTCAAAGTTGTTGAACTTCAAAATTATTAGACATAGATGGCATTACTAATAAAAAGAAGATACTCAAATCAAAAATCTTTTTAAGTAGTTAATATTGTAAAATTTAGATGATTTTGTTGTCGAAAGATAATTTAATATAAAAAATCTATTATTTTATAACTAATTTTTTTAAATTATATTGGTTTTTTTAAATATGCAGGACATCCAAGAATATCGTGCTTAATTTCAACCTTTTGCAATTTTGCAAAATCTATTAAGGCCTTACTTTCTCCACCTTGACGTTTCTCATCAATTACTATGAAACCTCCAGGGGTGATATATGGGTAAACTAATTGCATACTTTCTATTGCTGCAGAATAAGAATTGCAATCTATATATAAAAGTGAGACAACTGCGTGTCCTTTATTGATCCTTTCGTCGGAATAATTTTCTAAAAATGTTTTTAATGTTTGCCTGCAATCACCTTGAATTAATTCACAATGTTTTTCAAGACCAGAAATTCTAATTCGTTTTAGAACATTTTTTTTTCTACAGGAATCAGATGTCCATGCATTGAGATTAAGCCAAGGGTTAGCAATTTTAACGTCATCAGGATATCCTTTAAAAGTATCAAAACCATAATATTTTCTTGTCCATTTTTCTGCTGTAAGTTCTAATAGCTTCCCAAATAAAATACTATTTCTTCCTTTTGCTACCCCGATTTCTAAAATATGCCCAGGAACTTTTATCGATTGATAAAAAATTTTAACTATCCAAAGTAAATATAAATACTCAATATCAGATATGAATTGAGTTTGTTTTATTTGTAGATTAAAAGAGTTAAGACATCTAATTAATAATCTTTTAAAGAGAGATTTTTTATTCATTAATTTAAAATTCAATAAATTTATTTAGCATATTTCTTAATTTTTTTCTAAATTTCCAAGGTAAATTATTAACGGAGAATTTATTCTTTTCTTTATTAATTAGAAATGAATTATTTTTCTTTTCTTTATAACAGATTAATAAAGTATTATCAAATCTGCCTCTTGCATTTTTGGGATAAAAGCTTTTAATACTATTTTCTTGTCCATAACATGAATTTAGATATTTTGGTGTTTTTTTAATTCCTTGCTTGTCAAATATGAAAGGGTATACTCTGAATCCGGCTTGTTTTGCAAAATATATGTAATCAATAATTGATCTAAAATAATCATTTGATTCTCTATATGTACACTCTTCACCGTAATCATTTATCGAATTAGGGTTTATTCTATCTGTCAATAGGTTTTCTTCATTAAGTGTTATGGAGAAATTTTCACTCATGTCTGAAGATATTAAATATCCATTTTCTGATAATGAGTTATAGATTTCTTGAAAAGTTTCTTTTAAGTCAGTTGAATTATGTAATGCACCAAAAGCAAAAACAAAAGATAACTCTTTTACCTTAATATTGTTGTATGAACCATATATTCTTTGTATTTTCGAGGGATCAGTGAATTTAAAATTATAGTGTGCTTTTGGTTGTAGTTGGCACAAAGAAGACATTGAATAATCTAAAGAAATTACTTTTTTAACATTTGTTTTTGAGGATATATAAGCAGAGGCTAATCCTTTACCTGCTCCAATTTCCATACAATCTCCATTAATTTCATTGCCAATTAGCTTTGCCGCTAAATCAATCATTTCTAAACGCCAAAATTGCACATCACCATAATCGTTTTTAGAGAAAGACTTATTTTTAGGATTAATAATTATGTTTCTTGATTTATTTTCGTGTTGACTTGTTTTATATAAGGCAGGTTTATGCTCCTCTTTATTTAGAGAGTCCTCCCAATACTGTATCTTGGGATAAAGATTTTCAAAACTTTCAAAATCTAATTTCATGAAATAATAATTTAGTAAAAGACTAAATAAAAAAAGAGAACTTTCTAAAATAACGTTACTTTGAACACTAATTCAAAGTAAGGTGTTTCACAAATTACTTGACAATTTTCTACAAAAATTTTTAAATATTTAATTAGTAGAAAAATTAATGACAGATAAACATAATGTAGGCGATGCGATTTCTGCAAATAGAGGTAACTGGAGTTTTAATGAAATTGAACATAATAATTTTCAAGAACATGTCATAAAATCAGTCCCAGGTTATAGTAAGGGACATGATTATATAACTTTTTTAAGTGATTATTTTATATCATCTGGTTCAACCGTTTATGATATTGGATGTAGTACGGGCTCATTAATTGTAAAATTATCAAATTATCATAAAAGAAAAAAAGATATAACCTTTTTAGGGGTTGAACCCTGTAGTGGTTTCAATGAACAGTTTTCAAAAAATACTTCAGATATATCCTTTGATAACCATACATACGAATTTATTGAAGATTCAGTTGAAAAATTTGAATTAAAAAAGTCTGATTTAATTATTAGTTATTACACTCTTCAATTCATACATCCAAGATTTAGACAGTTAATTGTTGATAAAATATATAGTTCTCTTAATTGGGGGGGAGGATTTTTCTTTTTTGAAAAGGTCAGGGGAGTAGATGCACGATTCCACGAAATGATTAATCTTGCTTATTTGGAATATAAACAATCGGTTGGATATAGTGACGAAGAAATTATTTCTAAAATGTTTTCACTAAAGGGAGTCTTAGAACCATTCTCTTCTAACGAAAATAAAAAATTTCTACAGAGGGCAGGATTTAATGATATATCAATAATAAGCAAAGATTTATGTTTTGAAGGTATATTGGCAATTAAATAAAAAAATACCCAGAACCATTGTATTTAACTTTCATGCGAAGTTAAATTTTAAAAATCTTTTTCTGTAATGGGCTCTAATAATTTTGCATGAACCTTCGTGTACTATGCCTTGATTATGTACGCAATTTGTATGGAAAATGATTAAAGTTCCAGCTTTTCCTTCGATTGGTTCCATTTTATCAATAATACATTTTGGAATATTCCTAGAGGTTTCTTTATATTTATTACTCTGGGATAGAGATCTTATCTTGCCGTATTTATAATTAACCCAATTATGACTTCCTGGGGATAGGCAAAAGGCTCCATTTGACTGATTTATATCATTTACATAAAGCATAAATTTTAATGTTGGGATTCTATCAAAATGTGATTGCTGGGCTTTATGTACTGTCTCTTTTGTATCAAAAGTTCTAAAGATTGAATCCAATTTATAACCTCTCATATTATTCATTGAATTAAGAATATTTTTATTGGATAAGTTAAATTGATTATATTGTTTAAATTTTCTTTCATTGATGATATCTTTTAATTTCAACTTTAATATATTACCCCCGTGGTAAGTTGTGTTTTCTTCAGAATTGCTCGCTTTTAAATATCTCATTTCTATTTGAAAATCATTGAGATATAAATTTTCGAAATTATTATCTGATGGTCTAATAATACTGAATCCATAAAGGAATAATTCTAAATTTATTCTTTGTAGTAAAGATTCAATCATGAATATAAAATTTAATTAATATAAAGTTGAATAAGTTTCTTAAGTATATTTTAATTAAGAATAAAAAATAAACTATTAAAGATATTTTTCTCCAACTTCTCTTTCCCTTATTATCTTTGCAGGTGAACCATAAGCTACAAAGTTACTTGCAATATCGATATTTACATAAGATGATGCACCAATTACAGTATCAGATCCAATGATAAGACCGTTCTTAATGACTGAACCAATGGAAATTACACTCCTGTGACCTATGTATACATTCCCCCCTGTAGTAACTCCTGGTGCTACTGATGAAAAATCCATTAAATAATTATCATGATCCAAACTTGAACGTGTATTAACTATTACTCCCTTTCCAATTTTAGAGTGACTATTAATTACACATAATGGCATAACTGTAGATCCTGCTCCTAAAGTACAATTTTCCGAAATAATACTAGTTGGATGGACTAAAATTGCGGGCATTGAATTAGGATTTGACTGTAGAAAATTAAAAGTGACTTTTTCTCTAATGAAATTATCTCCAATTGCTACAATAAAATAATCACTATAGTTTTTTATATCTTCATTTACAACTGGACACCCTAGAAATAGGTCTTTTTTTTTATTGGAGTCGTTATAAAAAATTTTTGTAAAACCTATTTCTCTGGCAATATCAGTAATCACCTTTGCATGCCCACCACATCCAATTATCAATAAAGGTTTTTTTGTGTTTTGTTCGATACTTAACATTATTGCTAAAGTTTATTTTTTATCAAGAATATAATTTAAGATTTTGGGAATATCAATCCTCTTTCTTTTTTATTTTCTAATTTAAAAGGCATTGCTTAATAATAAATCTAAAATTGGTACTAAATTATAAAATTTAAACTTATTATAGATATTTTGGTAAAAAATAAAATTAAATTTTTAATTAATAAGATATCCAATTTGTTTTTTCAGAGATATTGGGTCATATTTATAAACTTCTAAAACCTTATAGTCAATATCTCTATCAATAAAAGGTAAGAACCAGCTTTCTTGAGAAATTGGGGAATTTGAATCTGTTAACCCATCATTATCACTTAAGTGATATCCTTGAGTATATTTTTTTAATAGTTTTATTTCTTTTTCACGATCCAGTTCTTGAGTATTACAGCTCACATTCAAATGAGCCACATCAAGAAGAAGACCGACACTTTCCGGAATATTTTTCATGATTTCATCTATTTCGATAAAGCTTGTGCCAAGAAGAGGGTTTAATCCGAATTGAGAGATATTTTTTTTTGTTATGACATTATTTTCAATTAAAAATTTAACATTATTTTTTTCTGCAATATAGGAGAGTTGATTAATGGATTCATAAAAATTGTTCAGAGATTTTTTTTTTGAATAAAGATTCTCTTTTTTTAAAGTTTTTCCTAACTCTTTAGGCTTTGGGTCAATTAGAAAACCAATATGCACTGCAAAATGATTTAAATTGTATAAACCAGATAAATATAAAGAATGTGCAACATGAGAGCGTGATTTTTCTAAGATATTTTCATCAGATGAAGCTAAATTAATTACAAAAGGTACTTCTGGGACTGGACAGTAATTATGTAATGTAAAATTATTAGAGATTGAATTTATTTTTTCTAAGTCTTCAAGGAATGTACTGGAATATTTTCCGCCAGATAGTTCTAACGAAAAAATATCATTATCAAATAATATTTTTGCAGCCTCTAAACTTGTCAGTGATGAAAAACCCCCAGTAGAAACCGATATGGAACTCAACATAACTCAAAAAGATCTATTAAGAATCTTATACTATCTTAATGTATTTATAAACTTTATATAAATAAGATTCTGATGTAAATTTAGGATGAAAGATGATCCCAAGAAAGTGGTTGATCAGCTAAAACTTTATTTTTTAGTACCTTTCCATCGAATTTCAGAAAATTATTGCCTGTTAATCCCTCCATAGGTCTTTTAAAACAAATATCTTCTTCTTTTATTACATGTCCTTTAGGAAAATCATGTGAATAACGCATACAACGTCGCATTGAGAAAATATTACTTTTTTCTGCTAAGGCAGGTTTATCAGACAATGATCCCATTGCTAGGTTACCTGATCTTACAGAATCTATATATTCTGAAAATTCTTTTGGATCGGAGGAACATCTGTGATCTGGCCCAGAATCATTTTTATTTAGAGTAAAGTGCCTCTCGAAAATATTGCAATTCATGGCGGCGGCTGCGAAAGCAATTCTTATATCAATTGTATGATCAGAGAATCCGACAGGACAATCATATCTCTCAATTAATAATTTTAGTACGGAGAGATTAGAATCATTTATTTTTGTAGGATAGCTACTCGTGCAGTGTAGAATGGCAAAGTTTCTAATTAAATTCTTTGAATAGTAATAAAGTTCGTCAATTTCATCTAGAGAGCACATACCAGTCGAAAAAATTATTGGCATTTCTAATGCTGATAACTGAGATATAAATGGAAACTCAACAGCTGACACCGAAGCAAGTTTAATGAAATCAAACTTGTATCTTTTGATTAATTCAGCATCAAAAAAGGTATAGGGTGTCGATATGAGATGAAGTTTGTTTTTGTCACAGCATTTCCTTAATTCTGGATACCATTCCTCATTTATTTCTAATTTTTGGAGCATCTCTTTTTGAGTTTCGTCTTTACCTGTTGTCTCCAATTGATAATTAGCTTTTGGTGCTGATTCAATAACTACATCACTCGCTTTGAAACTTTGAAACTTAACGGCATTTGCTCCACACTTAGAGGCGGATTCTACCAACCTTATAGCCTTATCAAATGACCCGTCATGATTAACACCAATTTCTGCTATAAAATAAGGTATGGGAGTAAACTGCATTTTTAAAAAAAGTGAACATTTCTAGCTTAATTATTACCTACCGTATCCAATAAAAGAAAATGATATCAAATCTTGATAATGAGAAATTTATTGTTAATAACGATCAAAAAATTGAACATGGGATGAAGAAAATTGATATTAATATGAATAAAATTGTTTTTGTTGTTTCAGAAAATAATAAAAAATTAGTAGGATCATTATCAGATGGAGATATTAGGAGATACCTCCTTAGAAAAGGTGATATAAAAGATACTATTTCTAAAGCTTGTAATAAAAATCCAATATTTGCAAGAGAATCTTATCTTAATAGTGATTTAGAAAGAATTCTCAAAAACAAATCAAATATTCTTATTCCAGTAATTAATAATGAAAGAAGAATTGTAAGAATAATCAATCAATCAAATTCAAATCCCTATCCAATCTATAAGCCTTTTTTGTGTGGGAATGAAATGGAATATGTAATTGACTGTTTAGATACAAACTGGATTTCATCTCAAGGTAAATATGTAAGAAAGTTTGAATCTCAATTTGATAATTTGTTGAATGATAAGTTTACTTCGATTTCTGTATGTAATGGTACTGCAGCATTGTTTTTAGCTCTTAAAGCGTTTGGGATAGGTAAAGATGATAAAGTCGCAGTACCATTAATTACTTTCGCTGCTACAGCTAATGCTGTACTACATACAGGGGCGGAGCCTGTTTTTGTTGATATTGATAAAGATACATGGTGTCTTGATCCAAATCAATTAAGAGAAACAATTAAATTGGGGATTAAGGCATTTATAAGTGTTGATCTGTTTGGAAACAGTTGCAACTCAAAAGCTTTAAGAAAAATTGCTGATGAATCAAATATTTTCTTTATTGAGGACGCAGCGGAGGCACTAGGAACTAAATATCAGGGGGAACATATTGGGAATCTTAGTGACGCTGTTACCTTTAGTTTTTTTGGTAATAAGACAGTTACTACAGGGGAGGGAGGAATGGTATCTTTTAAATTAAATAAATTTGCTGAAAAAGCGAGAATTTTAAGAGATCATGGTATGGATCCAAATAGGAAATATTGGCATACGATAATTGGTTATAACCTTCGGATTACAAATATACAATCAGCAATTGGAGTTGCTCAAATGGAAAGGCTTGATAAAATTATTGAACAAAAAGTAACTATCAATAATTACTACAAGAAGTATTTAAGTCCTGAATTCATACCGCAGAAAGAGGAATTTGATACAAGATCAACATGGTGGCTTAATAGTTTCTTGCTTCCAAAAAGTATTATTAGAGATAAATTTATTGAAATATGTAAACAACATGATTTAGATGTTCGACCGGGATTCTATATGCTGAATCAAATGCCTTGTTTTGAGAATTATTCAACAGTATCTCAAAGTATTTCATCAGATATTCATAAAAGGATTATATGTTTTCCATCTTTCATCTCTATTTCAGAAAGCGATATAAAAGAAATATCTAAGATTGCTAATAACGCACTTAGTATAAGTTAAAATTACTATTCAAAGCAAATAACTAAATGCTTAAAGAAGGACCTGTTTTTTCGTTAATTACCCCATTTCAAAAAAATGGTGATATTGATTTTTCATCACTAGCAAAATATATAGACTTACTATTATTATCAGGTGCAGATCAGATATATTCAATGGCCTTTAATGGAAAGTATGAAACCCTTTCTAGCGAAGAAATAATTACACTTAATACATTTATTATTTCGAGAATAAAAGCAATTAAACCTGATGTGAAAGTTATTTGCGGTGATGAAATTTATTGCACTGCATCCAGAACAGCTAAATTATTCAATCATTATTACGATATTGGATGTGATATGGGATCTACTTTTTTTGGGGAGCGATTTTATAGTGATTTACAAATAATTGAATTCTTTGATTTCTTAGAAAAAAATACAAAATTACCAGTACTAGTTCATGAAATGAAACTTGCTAATGGGGCTGGCGGACCAGATATAAATTGGCCTGTAAAAATTTTAAAATCTATTCTTAATAAAAAAAATATATTGGCTATTAAGGAGGATTCAAAAGATGAACAATTTCTTTTATCTATTAGTCAAGAAGCAAAGAATTGTCACTTTATAATTAGTGGTGGTGGTATGTCTAGATGGCGAAATTTAAAAAAAGAAAATAGCTTTCAATCTTGGTTATGTGGAATTGGAGTCATCTTTCCAGAGATAGAAATCTTTTATTATAAAAACTTCATAAATGGTAATAAAGAATTATGTAAGGAAATAGAAAATAAAATTGAAACCCCCTTTTTTAATCTTCTTAATAAAGTATATTGGCATCAATTGACTAAAGCTGCTTTGAAATGGAGAGGTTTAATGGAAATATATGAAAGATTACCAATGAACTCCTGTGACCAAAAGCAATACAAATTAGTTGAATTAGAGTTAGAGATTATTAAAAGTGAAATAAAAAATGTTGGGTGCAATTTAGAAGATTTTTAACAATGAATAAATTAATTTGTATTATTCCCGCTAGAGGTGGCTCTAAAAGATTTCCTAGGAAAAATCTTTCTACTATAGGTAATAAAACATTAGTGAGAAGATCTATTGATACAGCATTGGATACTAAGATAATGGATAAGATTTTGCTTACTTCGGATGATGATGAAATACTTTCTCAAGCTCAAGAATTTGATAATAGAGTAGAAACGCAAAAAAGAGATGAGTCTTTATCAAATGATCATACGACCATAAAAGATCTTACATTATCGATATGTAAATCTTTAAACTCGGAATATAAATATATTTGTATCATTTTGCCAACTGCCCCTTTTACGTTGTCAAAACATATTTCTGAAGCTTATGGTAGATTCATTAGAAATAGTAATTTAGATGGGATTGTAAGTTTAACCAAATATGAATTCCCACCTCAGTTTTCCGTTTCTTTAAGTAATGATTTAATAAAACCTGCATTTCCAAATAGTCCTTTACTAGATGGTAATACAAGAAGTCAAAATCAGGAGCAATTATTTAGACCAAATGGTGCATTTTATATTTATAAAATCGATTATCTTTTTGCAAGTAGAAGCTTTTGGAATGGGAAAATTATGGGTTATGAGATGAGCAAAAATTATTCAGTAGATATTGATACTTATGAAGATTATTTATATGCTCAATATATTAATGAAAAAAATAAAAACTCTTCTTGAATTTTTATTTTGAAGACTAAAAATCAAACATAATTTAAATGGATACTTAATACTCTTTTGGTTAGAATTTAACGACTTCTAAAAATTTTTTTGAAATTAACAAATTATTTTTGGATTTGGGAATTTACTTAATATGTATTTAGTCGAAATTTTTGGAGGTGATGAATTATTATTTTTAATCCAGTTTGATATTTCTTTGTGATTACAATTTTTTAAAAAATATAATGATTTATTTAATATCTCATCCTTATAAATTTCATAAGCTAATTTACCATAAACTGCAGATTTGATATTGAATGCTATTGATTCAATAGCAGAGCTACTGAAATTTGTAAGATGGTGGGTTGACCAATTGAAATCATCATAAAGAGAACAAACAGATTTTGAACTAAAACTCATGATCTTGGAGTAGAACAATTTACCAAATCTATCTTTCAAATATGATAGGCTCTCCTCAATCTGATTAGGATGAATTCTTATTCTTATATGTAGTTCATCTTTAAGCCCTTTTTTGTATAAAGCATCATATTCTTCAACAATTCTTACTAATCCATTTTCAATAGGTTCTTTTGAATTATAAATTTTCGCTCTTTGCATAGTAAAAAGTAATTTTACTCTTACGTTACAATTATTGGTTTCTTTTTTTGAAATAAAAGTGTCGTACCATATAGGCCATGAAAAGCCTCCTAATATTGGCAAATGATTCTTCCTATTAATAGATCCTAATAAGATATCATTTTTGCTTTTTTCACCCCAACACCAAAAAATACTTGGTAAATTAACAAATCCCTTTTGGGGGATATATTTCCATCCACTATAAGCGAGTTGGTATTTACCTTGTTTTCCATGTTGTAAATCAATTGTTTCTATATTAAGTGCATTAGCTGCAGCGATTATTCCCATGCCATCAGAGAAATACCATGCGGTTAAAAATATCTTTCTTAGACTCTCAAATTTTCTTAAAAATTTTGTTGCTTTATTTTTTTGTCTTATGTAAGCTTCTATCGTGATTTTTAAATCGTAATAAAGAGAATCTTCTAAGTACTCCAGTTTATGTAAACTGATAAAAGATCTTAAAAAAAACATACATTTTTTTTTTAAGTCATGATATTCCTTGTTAAATAAATTTGTAAACTTACCAATATGATTTTGCCTATATATATATCCTTTAGTATAAAGTTTTAAATCTAAAAAGTTTGAATCTAGGTAGAATTTTAATGATCCAACATTTGCTAATGATGTGAGATAAATTGGATCAGTGATCCTATCAAAATATTTTCCTGAAGGGATTTTATCGAGATAAACAGATCTTGAAAAAAAGATATTTTTTATATCAGATGAAATATTTGTGTTTATTTTTTGTCTTTTAAAAATATATTGATAAAATAATTGTCTTAGGTTTTTAAATATTTTTTTCCTTGATTTTGATAAAAATGATAATTTTTTTTCTTTTGACTTCTCTGTCATAGATTTAGTAGAGAAGTTTCTAAATAAAAACATTTTTGTTATTGGCCATGATTCAAAGCCAAAATTTAATATTTCATTTGAATATTTTTCCTCCATTTCCTTGAGCATGAAGAAAATAATTTTTTCATCAAAAAATCTGTTCATTAAATTATTTAATAATTAATTTTTCTGAGGAATAAATTTTAATCATATCTTATTTAATAACTTGATGCTTTTAGATTATGAAGTATTAAAAATTATTTTAAGTTTATTTGAAGCTAATTTTTTTTATTTTGATACTTTTTCATAATGTATAAGTACAGATTTGAAATTTACCCCTTAGAGAGATTTTTTTGCTAATGGAATTTTATTTAACCTTTTAATTCAGATTTACTTATAAACATTTTTCAAACGATTAAGTTAAATAATTTTTGAAAAAATTTACTTAATCAAAATGATATGTATTAAATTTTAAATTCAAAATTTTCTTTAGGGAATTTTTCGTTAGATTATATAATTAAATAAAACTAAAAAAAAATTATAAATATGGGTTTTGAAACGCCTATTTTAATTTTAGCTTGGCGAAGACCTAAACATTTGACAAAAGTTATCGACTCTCTAAGATTGATCAAACCTCTTAACTTATACGTAGCTTGTGATGGCCCAAATCATTTGAGAAAAAATGAAGCTAAGAAAGTTGCTGCAGTAAGAAAAGTAATTGAGTATGAAATAGATTGGCAATGCAATCTTAAGAAAAAATACTCCAATATTAATCAAGGATGTCAAATCGGAGTAAGTACAGCGATATCATGGTTTTTTCAGAATGTAGAAGAGGGAATTATTCTTGAGGATGACTGTGTAGCTCATGTAGAATTTTACTATTATTGTGAACTGCTTTTGGATAGGTATAGATTAGACAAAAGGCTTTGGTGTATTAGTGGGAGCAATTTTCAAAAAAATATTAAAAGAGGAGACGGAAGTTATTACTTTAGTAGATACAATCATTGTTGGGGTTGGGCTACTTGGAAAAGATGTTGGGAAAATTATGATTCAAATTTAGAAAATTGGCTGAAAGTAAAAGAAAGTAAACTTTTAAATAGTATTTTTGAAAGTAATATGGAAAAAAAATATTGGAAGAAAATATTTGATGATCTATATCATAGTAATTATCCAGATTCATGGGCATATCGTTGGTTTTTTACTTGTTTTATAAATGGGGGATTAACTGCTTTACCCCAAAACAACTTAGTTGAAAATATTGGATTTGGTGATGATGCTACTCATACTAAGAGTTTTTTCAGGCCTGACACTAATATTAATAAAGGAATTTTTCCAATCAAACATCCAACTTTTTTTCTTCGGGATAAAAATGCTGATAAATTTACTTTTTTTAATTACTTTAGGGGAAAATATATGTATTTCCCCATTAATATAATTATTAAATTTTTAAAATTTTTCAAGAAAATTATTCTAATTTTAATAAATAATTAATTGAATATTTAAATTACTTTAATAAAAATTAAGTCCTAAAGAATTGTTTTTGAAAATTAAACTGGTTTTTTTGAACTTGCTTGAATAAAAAGAGCATCT
>MDSV01119779.1_pt1 | contig 16748 bp, 12 predicted proteins | sample 810851 | NCBI WGS metagenome assembly MDSV01 (sample SAMN05326640, study PRJNA326480) | marine metagenome | isolation source: seawater | place: Atlantic Ocean: North East | collected 2012 | reverse complement strand
TAGCATTAAATGAACTGTTTGAATATATTATTGAAGTCTATGATCCAGATAATGAACAATTTATATTTGAATTACTTGATGCTCCTAATGATATGGTATTAGATGATAATCTTATTAGTTGGTTGCCTAATGATACAGGTTTATTTGGTCCAATAACAATTATAGTTACTGATATAGATGAAGATAATCCTATTAGTGTAAATCAGGTTTTTTACATTGATGTAAGACTTGCCCAAGATTTTACTTTACATTCAGGAAATAATTTAATTAGTTATTTAGGGGTACTTGAAAATAATAGTATTGAGAATATGTTATTACCTTTATCAAATAATATTTCACAAATCATTACAGAAAATTATGCATCTCTTCAATTGGAAGATGGCACTTGGATTGGAAGTATTGATAGTATTGATCCTACTAAGGGTTATTGGCTAAGATTAAATGAAGATGCTGATTATAGTGTTGCTACTTATGAAACTCCTCAAAATCAAGTTTATTCATTACATGAAGGATGGAATCTAATTTCTTATATTGGAGATGATAATGCTGATTTAGATATTTCTTTGCCTGATGATGTTGAGAGTTTATTTACAGATATTATGAGTGAAAATATATCAGCAATTAGAAATGAACAAGGTGATTGGGTGGGTTCATTAGCTAATATTGGCTGGCAGCATTTAAAAGGTTATTGGGTAAAAGTTTCAGAAGATCTTAGTTTTACTTTTGAGTATGAAGAAAATTTATCAAGATTTGTTAATAATTACTTGCCTGATTATAATATAATAGATGATTTTAATGGATTTGGTTATAATCAATCTCAAGATCAAACATTTTATTATTTTAAAGAAATAATTTTAGAAGATGGACCAATCTCACATGGAGATTGGATTATAGCATACTATAATAATATTATTGTAGGTTCTAGACAATGGTTTGGCTCTTATACAGATGTTCCAACAATGGGAAATGATGGTTTTGATGAGAATCTATTATATTGTGAATTAGGTGATAAAATTGAGTTTAAAGTATATAAAAAATTAACTGGTGAATTAATTGATATGGAAGGAGATATTCCAGCATGGAGTAATCAGAATAATTATATAATAGATAGTTTAAGAGAAACATCATATTTACCTGAAGATTATAGTTTGTCAGCTGCATATCCAAATCCATTTAATCCTTCAACAAGCTTAAATTTTTCTATTCCTATTGAAAGTAAGGTTAAAATTTCAGTTTATGATATTCAGGGAAGATTAGTCCAAGAGTTATTAGACGATTTAATTAAGCCAGGAAATTATAATATACAGTGGAAAGCAAGTAATTATTCTAGTGGAATCTATTTTATTAATATGGTTAGTAAAGATTTTTCAACTACTCAAAAGATTACTTTACTTAAGTAATTTGACTTATTATTTTATCAAGTTTATTATATAAATTTTTGGTTGAGTATTCATTTTTAATGATATAGTTAGCAAGTTTACTTTTTTCAGAATCTTTCATCTGAAAAGAAATTCTATTTTGAATATTTTCCAAGCTAATATTTTTTCTTTTAATAGCTCGATCTACTCGAATTTTTTTTGATGCAGTGATTAATATAATTGAATCGAAAAAATTATTATAATTTGCTTCAAAAATTAAAGCTGCATCAACAATAAATAAGTTGTATTGTTTCGTATTTTTAATTTTATCATATTCTCTATTGATTAGCAGAAAAACTTCAGGCCACATAATCCCGTTTAGTATTTCAATATTTATTTTATTACTGAAAGCTTCTTTAGCTAGAAGATCTAAATTAATTTTATTATTAGGAGCAATTTTTTTCCCAAAAACATTTATGATTTTTTTTTGTAAGCTTAAAGATTTTTTTAGATGTTTTTTGGATCTTTGGTCTGCATTAAAAATATATGCTCCCTTTGTTTTGCAATAAGATGCTGCTATTGATTTTCCTGAAGCAATTCCTCCAGTAATTCCAATTTTAATCATTTACCTAAAAGTTCAATAATTTTTTGACTAACTTCATTTATTTTTAATGACCCATCAATTTTATTGATAATATTTTTATTGCCATAATAGTCAATTAGAGGGCTTGTTAAATCATGGTAAATTTTCAATCTATCTCTAACAGTCTTTTCTTTATCATCATCTCTAATAGATAATTCTTCATTAGTAATATCATCTTTATTATCATTAACTGGAGGATTATATTTTATATGATAGATTCTTCCAGAGGGAAGGTGAATTCTTCTTCCTCCCATTCTTTCTACAATAACATTATCATTGATTTCTAGGATTATAACATGAGTTAAATTATGATTAATTTTTTTTAATAATATTTCTAATCCTTCTGCTTGCGGAATAGTTCTTGGAAATCCATCTAAAATATATCCATTATTACAATCTGGTTTTTGAAAACGTTTTTCCATCATATTTAATATTAATTCATCAGGAACTAATGTTCCATTATTCATATGTTCTTTAGCTTTGATACCAAGATCTGTTTTATTTTTAACATGTTCTCTAAGCATATCACCTGTTGATATTTGAGGAATTCCAAATTTTTCTACTAAAATTTTTGATTGAGTTCCTTTCCCACCACCAGGAGGTCCAATTAAAATAATTTTCATAATAATATTCCTGCAATTGTTGCGGTTAACCATGAGGCTAAAGCTCCTCCAAACATAGCTCTCATTACTAATTTTGCTAAATCAGCTTTTCTGTCTGATGCAATTGAACCTATGCCACCAAGTTGTATTCCAATTGATGCAAAATTTGCAAATCCACATAAAGAATAAGCAGCTATTGTTGCAGTCCTTGTTGAAATTGAATCTCCTAAAGAAGCTAAATTACCATATGCGATAAATTCAGTTAATACTAATTTTTGTCCCATTAAACTACCTAAAATATGAGCTTCAGACCATGGGGCTCCCATTAAAAATGCTAGAGGCATAAAAACATATCCTAAAATTAATTCTATCGATAAAACTATTTCACCAAATGATATAAGGCTTAACAACCAATTTATTAAAGCTATGATAGATATGAATGCTATAAGCATAGCGGCTATGTTTAAAGCTAACTTCATACCTTCTGTTGCACCATTCCCAATTGATTCTAAGAAATTAGCTTCATTAGATACTTTAGATAATTCAATATTACCTTTTGCAGTTTCTGGAATAGATGTTTCAGGATAAATTATTTTAGCTATAACGAGAGCAGCTGGAGCACTCATAATAGAAGCTGCCATTAAATGTCCTGCAATACCAGGTATAGTTTTATCAAGCATAAGGACATAAGCAGCCATTACACCACCAGCTACTGTTGCAAATCCACCAGTCATTACAGCCATGAGTTCTGAATTAGTCATTTTTGATATAAAAGGTTTGATAACTAGTGGTGCTTCTGTTTGACCAACAAATATATTTGCTGAAATACTTGTAGTTTCAGCTCCACTTGTACCCATAGTTTTTTGCATTATTTTTGATATTACTTTTATAAGTTTTTGCATTACTCCAATATGATATAAAACAGACATTATACTTGAGAAAAATATTACAGTAGGTAGAACAAGGAATGCAAATTGAAATCCAAATCCTGGCCATGATCCATCAGCGGGGAAATACATACTATCATTAGCTAAATTACCAAATAAAAACTTACTTCCTTCAATAGAGAAATCAAGAATTTTTTTTATAAAAACATCAATACTATTAAATACAAATTTACCTCCTGGAACTTTTAATATAAGGATAGCAAAAAATATTTGTAATAAAATTCCACCTCCAATTATTTTTTTATTTATTTGATTTTTGTTATTTGATAAAATATATGCTAAGCCAAGTATTGCAAATATCCCAAAAAAACTAATAATTTTTTCCATAATTTTCCTCTCTTATTTATTGTAAAAACAATTTCGACAATTCGCTTCGTAAATATCTTTTTCACCTAATAATATTTGTTTTTTATTATTAGAGATTCTTTTAGTAAAGTAGGCGTAATCTCCACAATTATTACATATTGCATTTAATTTAGTTACATATTCAGCTTCACATAAGATGTTTGGTATAATCCCAAATGGCTTACCTTCATAGTCTTTATCTAACCCTGATGCTATAACACGTTTACCCTTTTTTGCAAGTTCTATACAAATTGATACTATATCATTACCAAAAAATTGAATTTCATCAATCCCTATAGTATTTATATCTTTAGATAAAATTAGAATTTTCTTGGCTTCACTATTATCTATAGATATTGATTCGATAGAATTTTTATTATGAGTAACTACACAGTCATCACTATATCTATTATCTAACTTAGGTTTAAAAACAAGTATTTTCTTTTTTGCGATTATTGATCTTTTTAATCTTCTTATTAGTTCCTCTGTTTTTCCACTAAACATAGGACCACAAATAATTTCAATAGATCCTTTTTTTTGATTTCTAATCATTTATTATTTTTTTGATTTGATTCATTAATTTAACATAACCATTATCGTTTTTTTCAAACTTTTTAATTATAATATTAGATTTTTTTTTCATAGGTTTTACATGTTTTTCATACATTGGCATAACCATTTTTGTATATTGCTCTTTGATTGACCTTACAGTTCTAGCTCTACTTTTTTTATCCCTTATTAGTCTTCTTTCTCGTCTTAATTTATTTGGAACATCAATAAAGACACTATTATCTAAAAAATGTCTAATTTTATTATCGTATAATGCAAAAATTCCTTCAAGTAATATTATAGGATATTTTTTATTTATAGTATTAGTTTCTTTATCTCTAGTATGAGTTTTATAATTATATATAGGTATCTCTGTAGGTTGTTTTTGTTTTAGTTGTAATAAATGATTATAAAGTAAGTCAAATTCAATAGAGCTAGGATGGTCAAAATTATTTTTTTCTCTTTCTTGAAAACTTATATTACTTAAATCTTTATAATATGAGTCAACCAAGATAGTTAAAATTTTATCTTTATCCATCTCATTAATAATCTTTTGACATAAAAAAGATTTTCCAGATCCACTTCCGCCTGTTACTCCTATTATATAAGGTTTATTATTCAAGAATTAAAAATTTACCTTTAATATTTTTAATATTTTTTAGTTTGTCACTAATAGAAATTTCTATTGTATGTTCACCTACAGATAGTAAGTTTTCTAAGTCTGCATTTACTAAATTCCTATATTTTATATAATCAAAATATATATTTTGATTATCAACTTTAATTTCAATTTTATAAGGATCAATACCAGATAGCTGATCTTCGATATTAAATCTAACTGATTTTAAATCTTGTTTTTTATATTTACTATTAATTCTAGGTTTAAGATTATTAATAATTGGTTTTTCAGTTTCGCTAAGTACACAAAATGTCCCTCCAGTTTTAATTTGTGTAGTTAATTTTTTTAAATTATTATTTGTAGTAATATAGTTCCATTTATTTTTTTTATCAGAGAATTTATAGAAACCGCAATTGTTACAATTTTCAATATTATAAGATAGTATTAACCCCTCTTTAAATGGAATTTCATTTGGTTCAATAGTAATTGGTTTTGAAATTTCTATAAATTGATTATTTAATTTAAAATTTTCTTTTTCACTGCACACAATTAATAATTCATCATAAAATGAATTATTATTAATACTTAAATTGTAATCTTTAAAATTAATTTCCTTTTGATATAAAGAAGATAATGTAAAAACTTTTTTGTTGAAAATAATTTCAGGTTTAGTATCATAGATAACTGATATATTTTTTATGTTTTTAATATTAATAATACTAGAAGATAAAATATTCTTTTCTTTCCTATATAATGAAAAGTTATATATTGAATCATTTGAAACAATCTCAAGTTTAGGTATATAGCCACTATGCTCGTCCTCTAAGAACTCAATAATTAATCCATTATCAAGATGCTTTATATTAATTTCTCCATCAATATTGTACGGATTTTGTTTATTAATGCTTAAGAAAGATTTTTTAGATTTAACTCCATTTTCATTTTTTATATAAAATTCAATAACATTAAAATTTTCATTTGATTGATTAATCTCATATGTATTATTTGATATCTTTTTTAGCTCTTCTTTTGAGTTTTCTATGTTTTCATAGTTTGAAGCCATATTTAAAAATAATTTATTACTATTTAAATCTTCTGTTTTAATTATTGTTCTATCATTTTTGAAGTCTAAAGACATATTAATATTATTTATTAATTCTCCAATAATTACACCTTGAATTTGCATGATATTATTATTGGCATCTAATATATTGATAATTAGATTATGGAAATTATTATCAAGATTTATTCGTCCATCATTAGAGGATTTCATGAATGATAAATTATTTTCTTCTTTATTAAATAACCTATGAGATATTTTTCCTTCTTGTAATAGAGCGAAGTCTATGGCACTATATATTAAATGGTCTTCAGAAAAATTATAATTATCAAATTGGATGGAGTACATAAGAATATTATCTATTAATAATTCCATTTTATAAATTCCATATTTAAATGATAAATCATCTATTTCATCATAAGTTTCTACAGCTATGCCAAATTCTCCAACAGCACTTATTGTATCTTGAATAACATATTTATTAGAATTTATTTTTTTTAAATCAAAAGATTTATAATCTTGAATTCCATCAATCCAAGTTTTATCATTTAAGGGTATAATTGTAATCGATTTAGCTAATGGTGGAGTTGAATCAATAATTTTATAATGATCTAATGGATTAACAGGCTCATTATTTTCATTTCTAATTTCAAAGTGTAAATGAGGACCAGATATACTGCCTGTATCGCCAGTATATCCAATAATTTCTCCCTTATTTATTTTTATAAATTCTGAACTACTTAAAGTATGATCAAAAAAACTAGATTCATATTTTTGGTATAAATTTTTAACTAAATATTCGATTTCTCTATTAAATTTATCTAAGTGAGAATATAAAACTATATTCCCATCATTAAGCTTTAGATATATAGCTTTCCCATAATTATTTGGAAGAACTCTGATTCTAGATATGTAGCCAGTTTCTATAGCGTATAAGTTTGAACCAATTTCTCCAAATGTTCTAACATCTATACCCGCATGGAATCTTCTAGGCCTTGGTTCTGAAAATGTTGCAGTGATATTACCATCGTAATCATTAGGCCAAAGATATTCACTTGAATAAATTATGCTGAAAAATATATTTATTATTAAAATTAATATGTTCAAATTTAAGGAGTATTATTTTAATATAATGATAATGTTAATATACTATGACAAAATTTAATTCTAACATATTAAAAATAAAATTATTTTACTTAAGTATAATTGGAAAAATTAAAAAAAATAATTTTATAATTAATACAAATAATATTAATAAAACCAATCAATCTATTTTAATTATTTTTCCAGTTAATCAAATAGAATTTGATGTTGCAAAATATTCATTTAGAAATTTATTATCAAATAGTAATAATAATTATATTTATTTAATTAACAATACGTATTATAGTAATTCCCATTTTATGGGAACAACTTATGGATTTAACTATTTTAAAAATAAAATAGTTGTTAATAGTAATTTTTACAGTGATAAAATTATTGATGATCAAATAGATATTGTGATTGATTTAAATTCAAGTTTTTTTTTAGATATTGCAATGATAGTTAATAAAATCAAATCAAATTATAAAATATGTTTAAAAAATGATTATTCAGATTGGTTTTATAATTTACAATTTGAATGTGATACTTTAGAGTATGGTTACAATAAAATAAATAGTATGTTGGATTAATTTGAATGAATATAATAGTCTTTGAAGATAATAGTGGTTTTTTAGTTCCATTTTCAATAAATCATAGTCCTATTGAGTTAAGGATTGGTGCGATTAATAATTTTGATAGGATTAAAAATATATTTTCTAATGATAAGATTATATTAATTGTTCGTGATTCATTAAAACATGTAATAAAAGAAAAATTTCCAGAATGCGAGGTTAATCCAACATATATTCCTAAAGGTATTTGTTTGAATGGCTCAGCGATTTTTAAAAGTGAACATTCAGATACCATACTAACAACAAAAGCTTTATCTAATAATAATAGCCTTATTTCTTTTCATCTAAATAAAGATGTACATATAGAAAGTTTCAATGATTTAATTAATGAAAATATTGATGTAACAAAATCTTGTGAAATTGATATTATTCATAATTTATGGGATATATTTAGTTTATCAGAACGAATGATAAAATATGATTATCAAAATTTTCACTATAATAATAACTATTCTTTCCATCATTCATTGATTAGAATTAATGAAGATCAAATATACATAGGTAATAACTCAGAAATTAAAGCAGGTATAGTTCTTGATGCAACTTCAGGACCAATTATTATAGATAATAATGTGGTATTAGAACATGGTGTGATTGTAGAAGGACCATGTTATATAGGTAAAAATTCTTTAATTAGTCCAAATGCTATTATTAGAAAAAATAATATAATTGGTCCAATGTGCAAAATTGGTGGAGAAGTTACTTGTTGTAATATTTTAGGTTATAGTAATAAAGTTCATGATGGATTTTTAGGCCATAGCTATATAGGCGAATGGGTTAATATTGGAGCTGGTACAAATAACAGTAATTTGAAAAATAATTATAGTTTAGTAAAAGTTCAATTTAAAAATACTTTATTAGATACAAAGTTGAAATTTTTAGGATCACTAATTGGTGATTATACAAGAATTTCAATAGGGACAAATCTTAATACAGGCTCATATTTAGGATTAGGTGTAAATATATTTAATCATGATTTTTCTAAAAAATATGTTCCATCTTTTTCATGGGGCATTAATGATAAAGTAAAAATAGAATTATTAATTGAAACAATTATAAAAATGAAAAAAAGAAGGTCATGTAAATTGACTTTAGCCGAAAAGGAACTAATTAGCTATTTATATAAATAATTAATTATTTAAATTTATACTTGCTCTTGTTATAGTAAAGGGCTATATTTTTTTTTATTTTTAGGAGGAATTAAATGGCTTTTGAAGGTCTCATATGTCCAAACTGCTCAAGTGAGCTTGATGAGAAACAGATAAGAAACGGTGATTTGAAATGTCCCCATTGTAAAGTCAATATTAAACAAAAAAAATATTTGGCTTTTTTAGAATATTTGATGATGAATGGTATTGTTGATGATATAGATTTCTTTGATCAAAAGATTTATGGTCATGAAATAGAAAGAGAAACAGTTGAGCAAAAAGAACTGGATGATTATACCAATCCATCAGATTACGAGGACAAAACTGAAAGATTTAAGAATTATGATGAATCAGCAGATTTAAAAGAAGTAACAACAGATGAAGAACAGTTTAGAGCTTGGGATGGTGTAGACGAAGACTGGGAAGAATTTAATTCAAAAGATGGAAAGAAAGGTAATAGCTAATATATGGATCCAGATAAAAAAAATAATCAGCTTAAAATAGAAATTGATGAAAATATAGGCCAAGGAGAATATGTAAACTTTGCAATAGTTACGCACTCTGCTGCTGAATTTGTAATGGATTTTATAAGGATCTTACCTGGGCTAACAAAATCTAAGGTTAAATCTAGAATAGTCATTTCTCCTATGCATGCAAAAACATTTTTAATAGCTCTCAAAGATAATATTGAAAAGTATGAAAAAAAGTTTGGTGAGATTAAAGTCATAAAGAATAAGCAAGTTCCTAATTTCAATACTATATCCAAAGATACCTTACCTAATTAATTCCTTTTATTATAGTAAAAATTTTCTGTAGATTAGTCGAATTATTGTTATTTTTAAAAAATAAATAATATGGGAGGAGTAAAATTATGAAAAATAGTTCTTTTATAGAATTTTTCATATTCGTCATTTTTGTTGGTTTTGTTGGTTTCATGATGAATACTGAGATTGAATTAGAGAATAATAACTTATTAGCAGGTGGAATGAAGAATAATTTTGAACGAACTGTTGAATGGGAAAATCGTTTAGAAAGATTATCATCTGTTGGTACTGTAGCACATGATAGCGATCCAGAAACTAATTCTTTTGAGATTATTCTAACTGCAACATACAAAGATGCTAACAATGATGAATTATCTTATTATTGGGAACATCTAAAATCATGGGATAATGCAGAAAGTAGAAATCGTATTGATAGCTCAGTTACTTTTAATCCAGATAATAAATCAAATCAAGTAGAGTGTAAGGTTACATCTGGAATTCATGAATTTCAGGTTACAGTTTCTGATACATATAATGAAAAAAGTGTTGAGGTTGTAACTATAGAAGTTGGTAATGAGGAAAATGTTGGTCCAAATGGTAGAGTGAGTGTTGTTAAAAGAGTTCCTGGTTGCTTAGATGAGAAAGCATTAAATTTTAATAAATCAGCAAACTCAGATGATGGTACTTGTGAATATCCTCCACCACCACCACCAAAAGATCCATTTGATGGAAATGAAACTAAAATTAAAGAATTTCAAACTAAAAATGGTTTAGAGGCTGATGGTAAATGGGGACCTGGATCTCAAAAAAAATATGATGAAGTACAAAAAAAGTTAAAAGAAAAAGAGTAGAGTTTTTAAAAATTAGTTAGATTGATTTAAAAGGGGGGGCTATTGATAGTTCCCCCTTTTTTTATTTATAGAGATGCTGATAAACGCATAATTATTTGCCTACCCATAACTGCTCCACCTAATATTTGTTTATGTTTGTAGTCAAATATATTTTGTCCAGTTAGATTTAATTCTAAATAATCATTAATTTTAACAGAATAGAGTAAGTCAAATAAATCATAAGGCCCTATAAATCCTGACCATATACCATCGCTCCAAGCAAATCTATCAACGTGTCTATATTTAAGAGCAATATTTCCAAATGGAGAGCCCCAATTAACCCCAGCATTCATTTTAAACTTGGGAGCATTAATGGGATCATTTTTCTTTGTTAAACTATTATAATACTCAGTACTACTATAAAACGAAAAATTAGCATCAAATGATAATTGATATTCAGGGAAAAGGTATGTTAAACCTAAGTCAATCCCCTGCATTGTAACTTCTCCATAATTCATAGGAGCTAAAATTGAATGAAGTGGAGTAAAAGCTGTTCCTGGTCCAGATAGAGGTTCCCCATTAGCTCCAATTATAGGAGATGTAATAACTTCTGCTTCAGATAAACCTGAGATAGGACTATATTCATCAATTCCAACAGGAACCCAGAAATCTGAACCATCACCTACAGGAAAACCTATAATACCACTATCTATTACCTGTTGAGTATCAACTACATCTTCAGGATGATAAATCGTAAATCCAAGAGTATCTCCATATGCTATACCATTACATGCTTCTGGATTTTCATAAATTGGAGTATTGGATCCTGGTGTTGTATTTGATCCTTCCCAAGCACCTGAACCACATATAATATAGTCAACTAGGCCCCACTGGCCTGCAGTAGCATCTTCTCCTTGTCCTGCCCAGTTAAAACCTTCAGATTGACTCCAGTCGAAAGCTAAATCTCCATTATCATTTGTTGTATTGTATATAGGATTATCATAATCAATATAGCCATATCCACCATAAATAGGAGTTAAGTTATCACTATCATTAATATCAAATGATAAATTATTTTCATAGAAAGGTAATGCAACTTGAGAGCTCCAGTCATTATCATTATCTAATCCATCCCATTGAGTCCCAAAAGGAGCATTTCCTGCATTATAATTTAAAGGTAATAAACCAACAATATTTTCAAGGGCAAAATCTACACTTGTTGTAGTATTATTTAAATCTCTTTTAACAATAAGAGGAGTTATGATTGTAGGAGCACTAAAGAAATCTTCATAAAAGCTAGCATAATAATCTACAGATGCATGTATTCTTTCACTTATAAAGCCTTTAAACCCTAATTCTAAGGTTTGAATTTTTTCAGTTTTAATAGGATCAACATCAGGTACATTAAGAGACTCTAAAGGAGTATAAACTCTACCAGAACCATCAGCGCCAGTTGCTCCACCAGTTCCTAACTCTGGTACATACACAGTATATAATGCTGTATCTAATGGTATATAATCTGGTACATTTAAAAATCCAGTATTTTGAAATGCTAAAAAATAAGGTGCACCAACAACCCTATCTTCATATTGAGCATTGTAGTTTATAAATTCATCAGAATCACACACACCATTGCCATCTATATCTTGACATCCGCTCCAATATTCAGCATTACCACCACTTCCAATATATTCTAAATCACCATCAATCCACATTTGAGGGGGTGATACATTAATATTGCCATCATTACCAACTCTTTCATATGGAGTCCCATCTTTATTTCCTCTTAAGTAATATTGCATAGGACCAAGTCTCCTTATAAATAAGTCAGTATATAGCGTGATTGCGCTAGGAGTATTGTAAGCTTTCCCATATGTTAGTCTAAAAGTATGGATATCTGATGGTTTATAAAATAATCCAAATTTAGGTGCAACTTGTATGCCTTCATCTAATTTATCATGCTCATCTAATCTTAAAGCCGTTACAAGTTCCCATTGTCCAGGTAAACGATTATAGCTATTAAAAGTTGACTTACTTTGAACATAAAAACCTTTTTCTAATGATTCTACATTTATAAATTCATCAGGTTCGTCTATACCTTCATTGCATTCCCAAAGTTTGCCATCACGAGTTCCTGAATATCTATCGGGAGGAACAAAGCCAGAATATTCTTGATAATAACCGTCTTGAGTACACCAGTTTTCATCAATCATTTCATCTATAGCCCAATCTCTAGGAGCAATTGGAGTTATACCTAATGCAGGATGACTATTTGCATCATAAGGGTCTGTACCCGCGTAAACTTCCTGAAATGTAGGGAATCCATCATCATCTGGATCAAATGAATCACCATCATTATCTATTCCATCAGCATAAACATATCCTTGGCTATCAACGCCTGGTTCTCCAATATCAGGTATACCATTACCCTCACCATAATCAGGGCCATTCCAGTTATCATTTGGAACGAATGTATCTACACCATTAACTACTTCCCAAATATATTCACATTCACCATCTATACCACAATCTCCAAAATCATTACTGTCAAAATCATTGTCAAGATCATCGGCACTTAAAAACCATTGGTCACCATCATTATCATATCCATTAGGGCCATCATTTAAAACTGAGCCATTTGAATTAGAAATAGTTTTGAATAAGTCTATTCCCCATACAACATTTGTATTAATCTTAGGTAAATCAAAATTATGCTGAAACTGGAATGCCATACTTTTAGATTTATCTCTAATAACATTACCAAGATCATAGCCTCTAGTTTCACCAGCATCACCTTGATTTAAGTAAACCTGAGCAAACATGTTTTTATATCTACCTCTTAATTGATAATAGGTATATTCATAACCATCTGCTATAAATCTTCCAATCCCTGTAATCTGTTGCAATTTACTCCATGAGTATCCAGTTTGAAAACTTAGATTAAAATCTTTACTAGGGTCATAGTCTAAACGTAATTCAGCCTTTGCATTTTTAACTTCAAAGTCAGGATAGTCAGGTAGGCCATCACCATTAACATCATCAACCGTTTGAAAATTATCTTTATAATCTGCCGATGTATAAACTCCATCTCCACAATAACCAACACCATCTTGATTATCATCATAGTAAAAACCGCCTATTGTTTTGCATTCTATTTCTGTAATGGTTCCAACTTTTCCTAAATTATCATCAATAAAGCTATCACCATCTAAATAATCATAAACTCCATTATTATTATGATCAAAGCTTAATGTTTCAGCTTCACAGCCAAAACAACCATCACCTGCATCAAATATACCATCAGCTTCACCATAGTCTACACCCCAAACACCATTACCTTCACCTAAGTCAGGGCCAGGATAACCTGGGTCTCCAAAGCAAAGTCCATCTTGTCCACAATCTTCCAATATATCATCCGGATTGTTTGGATCGTATATATTGTCACCAAATGGATAAATATCTTCCCAACTCACCTCATTTGCATCAGGAATATCGTCTCCATTGGCATCAGACCAAGAACTCCATGAGTCTCCATCATTATAAGCTCCATTATTGTTCCAGTCAAATGAATCAAATATTCCATTCCCTTCGCCATAATCAGCTTCTATCCAACCTTCATCTCCTTCACATAAACCATCTAAACCACAATCAAAAAGTAAAGCATTAAATTCATTTTCCTGACAAATCCCATCTCCAAAGAAAGGATGATCTAGGCAACCTTCTGTTGGAATAGGCTCATTGTATAAGGTATTCCCACCTTCCCATGGATCAAAAACATCATTTCCAGATGCATCAATAAATCCATAATTTGTTATGCCATCAGAAAAAGCATAATCACCAGCTCTTCCATCTTCACCTAAGTCATAAGTAAATACATCAAAGAGTAGCTCTACTAAATCTTCATCATAGTAGTGATTTCCTCTTATATGAAAATTGCCTATATTTTCATTACCTTCAATATACCATGGGTTTTGATTGCCCGATGTCCAAACACCATCACCATTAAAATCGGTAAAGTTTTCACAATTCCCTTCCTCATCACAATCCCATTCTCCATTAAATTCTGAACCATTGGAATCCCATGAATCTGCATTTACATCTCCAAGGGAATATTCATTATCAGTACCATAATCATCAAATGGTTCCGGTGCATTAAATTTATTTTTTCTTCCATCAAAAATAATTATCTGATTACTTTCAATATTTGAAGACCAGTTAGGGAAGGCAGTTGCACCTGTAAATTGCTCATTATTATCATCTACAAGGCCATTACCATCATTGTCAATTCCATCAAACCATTTATCTTCATTAACATCTATAAATTCATCAACATTATCATCTCCATAAGGGCTTTCGCCTTCATCCCAAACTCCATTGTTATTGGCATCATGCCATCCACAGCAGAAACAACCATCGAAGTTTGAATCTTGAGTACAATCACCATCATTGTCTATTCCATCAACTGCAAAATAATCTTCATCTATTAAACCATCTAAATCATCATCAACTCCATTAAACCAATCTTCACCAGCAACACCATCACCATCAGGATCATATCTCTCATCTGATGGGTCATATGATTCACCATCTCCAATTCTTACAACTCTATTATCATTGGTTGTTGCGTACGTTAATTGTGAATAATCATCCCTCCAGGGGTTATTATCTTTACCATCAGTAACTCTAGCGGGTGTCCCTGAGTAAGGATATTTATGAAGTTTATATTCTTGTTCACCTACAAATTCCCATTCATTACCCTGAAGATACATCCCCGAGACTTTCATGCTTAGCTTTTTGGTTAATTTGGAAGCCCATCTAGAACTTATTTTTTGTAAATTTCTATTATCGTTAATAGAACCTGAAACACTAACGTCTAAGCCTTCTGAATCTGCTGGTGATTTACTTGTTATATTAACAACTCCACTATGTGCATTTGCTCCATATAGAGCAGTTGATGGTCCTAAAACAATTTCAATATTTTCAATATCTTTACTTGATTGAGGGACAGTACTATAAATCACAGCTCTTAATGCAGGAGTACTTGCAACTCGACCATCTGTAAGCGTTAAAAGTCTAGATGCAAAACTACTATTAAATCCTCTAACAGAGATACTATAGTTATTTAACCCACTTGATGTAAAATCAACCCCTTTAATCCCTTTTAGATAAGAACCTAGATTGGTAGATTCTTCTCTTTTAATATCTCCAGCACTTACAATTTCTACTGCGGCAGGGGAGTCTGTGACTTTATCTTGTCTTCTTTGAGCTGTTACGGTAGTTTCATCTACCTCAACTGATGAAGATTCTAGTAAAATATCCACATAAATATTTTCTTCATTTTCCAAGAATTCAATTTTTTTATTAAATTCTAAATAACCAATGTATGTTGATTTAAGATTGTATGTTTTGTTGGGATCAGATATATTTATTGAGTAGGATCCATCTATGTCAGTTGCTGTACCATATCCTGTACCATCTAAAAAAACACTTGCCCCTATTAGAGGTTCATTAGTTTTTTTGTCATACACAGAACCTTTTATGGTAGCTGTTTGGATTACACTTAAAATAATAAGTGTTATAATAATATTTTTTATTTTATAAATGGACATTATAAACAATAATAAACAGTTTAATGTAATAGGTTTATGCTATTAAATAAAAATAAAAAAAGCCCTAAGATTATAATAACCTTAGGGCTTTTTCTAAATTATAGATTTATAAAGTAATTATTTGATTAACATTACTTTTTGATTTTCTATATTACTACCTACTTGTGTTGATATAAAATAAACACCACTAGCTAGATTCTCAGCATTCCATGTAAATGTATGCGTATCAGCTGCAAAGCTACCTTCAGCTATAACATCTACCAACTGACCTGTTAAGTTGTATATTTTAACAGTTACGTCAGAAGCTTGATCTAATCTCATCTCAAAACTAGTTGATGGATTAAATGGATTTGGATATGCGTTAGATATTTCATAAGCTGATGGAACAGCTTCAGAAAAAGTAACATTATTAATTATCTCACGTGAATTTGCTATTTCTTGAGAAATAGAAATAATCTCACCATCATAATTAAATAAGTTGCCTTCTACGCTTTCTCTTAATCCAGCTTCATCTTTATTTAATCCAACTAATAAAATATGAGCAGTATTACCTTCAGTT
>MDSV01219352.1_pt1 | contig 16755 bp, 12 predicted proteins | sample 810851 | NCBI WGS metagenome assembly MDSV01 (sample SAMN05326640, study PRJNA326480) | marine metagenome | isolation source: seawater | place: Atlantic Ocean: North East | collected 2012 | reverse complement strand
TCATCTGCGTGAACGTATAGAGACTGAGTGCCGGTGAAGATCCCTCTCATTCCCTCATGCCTAACATCCAAAGCTCCATTTGATGGCGTTTGAGTAGCTTCTACATAAGCTTTAGCTTCAGAGAAGTAGTTGATGATTTCTTGTTTTGACTGATCGTAAGTCTTGCGTTTTCTAATGTCAACGGTTCCGTTTTTATTATGCTTGTGGTGAGTTGAAGGCCAATTCAAATGAATTCCATCAACAATCTTCACTACGGCATCTTCCCAATTCCACCCATCAAAGTGCACTAATCCGCTTGATCCACTTATCACTCCTCCTCTAGGTGTTATTTGTCCCATCAGAACGCCATTGGTTCTTACCGTAGGGGTAATTTCAGAATCAGTGTTGAATGCAATTATAGACCTAACGTTAGGCCTAAATGTTCCAACCTCATACTGATCGCGAGATGCTCTAACCGCACCGATTTCTTGTAATCCTATAGTTGAGTTAGCAACTATAAACCCTGGATAGATATGCTTATCCGTTGCGTCAATTATATCGTCGTATTTGCTTTTATCTACTTGAAACGCTCTGCCCACATAATCAATTTTTCCCTCTCTAAATCCTATAGCTGAATCGACAATTACGTCACCAGTACCGAGGTGTGCTATTCCTCCAATAATTAGAACAGACCTGTTTTGTTCAGGAGCAGGGGTCTGTTGCGCATTAACAGCAACCGCCAAAAACAGACTTATAACTAAAAGTAAATTTTTCATTTTATCTGTTTTCTTCGATTAATGTATCACAGTGGTAGTGGAATGGCATTTTCTCAGAAGGTTTCCTAAGCTCCTCTTCTGGATTTTTACTATTCATCATTTTTTCTGTCAGCCTTGCCCTCTCACTCTTTATCTGTTCCCTTAAAGCCAAATCCTTTTCAAGGCTAAACAAACACCTTCCTTCAACATAGGTCGCTATAACCTGAGCATTCATGCTGAGAGGATTATCATCCCAAATCACAATATCAGCGTCCTTACCCTCCTTAATCGACCCTGTTTTATGGTCTATTCTAAGAAGTTTTGCGGGATTTAAGGTCACCATTTTCAATGCCTCTTCCTGTGGTACTCCTCCGTATTTAACAGCTTTAGCTGCTTCTTGGTTAAGCCTCCTTCCCATTTCAGCATCATCACTATTAATTGCCGTGATGATCCCCATATCGTAAAGTACAGCAGCGTTATAAGGAATGGCGTCCTTCACCTCGTATTTATAAGCCCACCAATCGCTAAACGTTGATCCGCCAACTCCATGCTCCTTCATCTTGTCAGCAACCTTATAACCTTCGAGAATGTGAGTAAAAGTATTCATCCTAAAGCCCATTGAGTCCGCGACGTGCATGAGCATATTTATCTCATCCTGCCTATAGCTGTGACATGTTATAAATCTCTCTTCATTTAGGATTTGTAAAAGTGCTTCAAGTTCTAAATCGCGTCTTGGCTTAAGAGGACCATTTCCTGCAAGAATATCTCTTCTGCGCGTACTTCTCAAAGCTTGTCTATAGTTGAATAAAGCCAAACCATATTCTCGAGCCCTAATAAAATTATCATAGAACACTTGTTCGACTCCCATCCTAGTTTGTGGGAATCGAGTCGTCTGCATATCCCCCCAGTTACTCTGCTTTACGTTTTCGCCTAAAGCAAATTTTATGAATGGTGAAGCATGCTCGTATAGTAGGTCGTTAGGCAAAGATCCCCAACGGAATTTTACGATTGCACTTTGGCCGCCGATTGGGTTTGCAGAGCCATGGAGAAGCTGTGCGCACGTTACTCCGCCTGCAAGCTGTCTGTAAATGTTTACGTCCTCGCTGTTTAAAGACGATCCTATCCACACCTCTGCACTGCTTGCTTGGGTTCCCTCGTTAACGCCTCTTTCGATAATTATGTGAGAGTGCTCGTCAATGATCCCCGGAGTTATGTGCTTGCCCCTGCCGTTAATGATGGTATATTCTTTAGACCCTAGGTATTGTTCCGCTTGAATCCTTCTTCCAACTGCTAGGATTTGGCCTTTGCGAATTAAAACGTCTGCATCATCTAAAATTCCTTCTTCTTCGCAAGTCCAAACCGTCGCGCCCTGTATCAAAACATTTTCCTCTGTGGCTATTTCCGTAGAACCGTAAGCCGTGAAAGGGAAGATGATTTCTCCTAATTCAGGGGTGTTAATTTCGGTTGAATCGCTTTGTTGTACCACATCTTTAACTTCGTCTTTAACAGTGGTTTTCACTGCGCTCCATTCTAAAACATTACCCGAAGGATCGACAGCTGTTCCTTCCCAGATTCGGCTATCCATCCAGATGTTACCCGTCATCCTTGTAAGACCGTCGTCCTTAAACAATCCTAAAACAACTGACCTTCCATCAATCTTCAAATCGACTTTATTTGAGGTTGAATCGTTCACCTGCTGAGACGCTTTAAACTTGCCATCAGAACCTGAAACTTCGAGAGAATATGTGTTCGCTCCAATCGTCAGATTATAGTCCCCAGCTATATCTAAAGCATTCCTGTCATTGATAACAGTAGGCTCTCCACTAACCCAATGCTCTATCATTTTTGAGCCATCTTCAAATAATGGGCCATCCATAACAATTACGTTTGCCTGTAATCCTTCTCTTAGCCTTCCTACCTTGTCTCCAGAATTTATCGCGTCAGCTGGAGTTGAGGTTAGTGATGCAAGAGCAACATCCTCGGGCAACCCTCGCTCAACTGCCTTTCTGACTGCAGGCAGAAGCTCTGCAGGCGACTTAAGTCCAGTAGCGGTAAAGCAAATTGACACCTCGGCTTCGTTTAAAATTGAAGCGTTACTTGGAGCAAGTTCCCAATGCTTTAACTCCGTTAATGAAACGAATCTCGACAGGAACGGATCGCTCAAATCATAAGCTGTTGGATAATTTAAAGGCACTATTACAGTTGCACCAGATTCTGCAATTGCATCTGCTCGCTGGTAGCTGTCTCCACCTCCTAAAACGATGTAATCTACACTAAACTCATCACCTACAGTAGTTGCTCTCAAGATGTCTTTCCAAGATCCTGCACTAAAAATTTGAGGTAGGCTCAGAATCTCATTAAATGTTTCAAGGCTGAGATTTGTGCCCCCTGCTAGGTTTCTTTTTGATGCTTCAGAATACCATTTTGCATCGAGGTGAGTTTGGCGTAACAAGGCCGTAGCTCCCATCAAAGAACTTGGATAATTCTGCCTAGACGCACCCTTTCTAAAACTATAGTGCGCTGACGCTTTTGACGAAATGATTGCATCATGAGGATTGTCTACAGGCATAACCAGAGCTCCAGTCCCTCTGACAATCCCATCTGGTATATGAACGAGCATGGCCCCAATTCCCGCTTTCCTTAAAGCTTTAGATTTCTTTGAATCCGCAACAAAAGCCTCAGAAGAATTTATCTCTGGGCGAATTGCTTGGTTCCAACCATATGCACCCTTTTTATTTGTCTCATACTGAGGAATCCTCGACCACTCAGCAGGCTTTACACCTGGAAGGCCAAACGAACTATTCAGATCGACAAATGAAGCGTACAAGTGGTACCCTTTCATATCTAGTGTAATAGCCGATCCGCTAACCTTTACTTCATCAACTAGGCCTACTGATTCAATCACCCCTCTAAAAAGGACGATTGTCCCGTTTTCGATAACGGTTTTTTCATCAACGTGAACAGTTGCATTTTTAAGTACCGTCCTTACCAAATGCTTGTCTATTGTGCCGTTAACTGGAAAGGTGGAGGAGTGTTGAGATTGGATTTGGGCTAAAGCTGTGCTAGCAAAAGTTGTAGTCCATAAAGCCGCAACTATCCATCTGATTTTTAGAAGATCTTTCATGTCTTTTCTAAGTGGACCCACAAGTTAATGTCTGATTAAGTAATACAAGTATCTTTGCATTACTATGTCGACAAAGAAATTTCCTACAAACGTTTACGCAGAAATGACGCCAAACCCCACAACTATGAAATTCGTTGCGGACAGGCAGTTAGTTTCTGGAGGTTATCAATTGGAGTTTTTAACCCCTGAACAAGCGGGGCTTTGCTCTCCACTTGCGGTAGAGCTTTTTCACTTCCCTTTTGTTACAGGAGTGTTCATTAGCGGAGATATTGTTTCAATAACAAAGGATGAAAGTTTGGGGTGGGAAATGATAGTAAATCAACTACGTGAGTACATCAGAGAATGGCTGATCGAAAATGAGTTTGCTGTAGAAGAGGATAAGGTAGTTGCAGCTCTAGAAATTCTCGGAGAAGGAGCTTCTGAACAAGTTGAAACAGAATCTATTGCTCCTATCGACTTTATCAAAGAAGCAGATGTCGAGCCTTCAGAATACGATGATGAAATTAAACGCTTACTCGAAGAGTTCGTAAAGCCCGCAGTAGAACAAGATGGAGGGGCTATTGACTACGTAGCATTTAAAAATGGCACTGTTTACGTTCATCTTCGAGGCGCTTGCTCCGGATGCCCTTCATCTACTCAAACTCTAAAAGGGGGGATTGAATCACTTTTAAAATCTAAGCTACACGTCGTTGAAGATGTTGTGGCGATTGGGTTATAACCAAAATCTACTAGGGGATTAATTCACTAAAGTAAGTCTTTGAGTCGCTCTTGTTCCGTCTGTATCTAGGACTTCAACCATGTAAATTCCAGCTGAAAGATTCCTAAGATCTAGTTTAGTGACTTGAGATCTAACTACCACTCTTTTAATCAACTCACCAGTTGGCGAGAATAGAGTAATCTGAGCACCAGTGCTATTTTCTATCTGAACGTTCGCTATGTCTGTAGTTGGGTTCGGATGTATACCAAAACTCAAAGCCTGTGAAACAGGTTCTTCGACATCTAATGTGCCAGGGTCAATGTCTATTTTCATCTCTGAAAAACCGTAACATGGTCCCCCATAATTAGAAACAACTGAAAGTAGAAGGTATCTAACTAAGAGCCCGTCAAAATTTGGACCGTCTTCACCATAATATGAATCATGTCCAGGAGCTTCCTCAAGGTTTAGATCTCCCCACCACATCCAAACTTCTCCGTCTAAAGAATAGTCTATTGCACAAGTAGAAATTCCGTTTGCCGTCTCTTCAAATTGATTGTAGTTCCAAAAATGACTCTCGTTTAAATAGTAATACGAACCTAAATCGTACATTATCCAATGTTCCTCTATTCGAGATGGATTGGGGTTTTCTGTCCCTTGACAAGAAAGCCAAGAAAGATTATCTAAAGCCTTATGCGCGCCCTCACATTGAGAGTGAATTATGCCGCTTGAAGCAAGTACTAAAAGGGTAAATAGTAATTTTTTCATGGCATTAAATGTTTAAGAATCCAATCGGGTTGTCTGAACCAGGTGTATAGAAATTACTCAGATTTGGAAAAATGTCTTCCAATTCTGCGGGATCAACTCCTAACCAAAGAGCTAGCTCAGCAAAATATTGGTCGGTGCTTAATTCTGGTAATAGAACTCCGTTACCTAGTTCTAATTCACTTCCTAAAGCAAGTGAAGGATATTGACCGTAAATCTCACCTCCATTAACTGCTCCACCAAACACCATTGCGTTGCCTCCCCATGCATGGTCAGTGCCAAAACCATTCGCCGTTAGAGTTCTCGCAAAATCAGAAACAGTAAACGTAGTGACTCTATCTGACATGCCTATTTCATCCATTGCTTGATAAAACTCTCCTATTGCACCACTTAAAAGAGATAACCTTTCTGCGTGGTTATTTAAAAGCTCTCCGTGATTGTCGAAACCTCCAAACCTGATATAAAAAGTCTGCTTTTGCATCCCCAGTCCTCCGGCAATTGCAATACTCTCTGCAATCATTCTCATTTGGCGAGAAATCGAAGTTTGAGAAAATTGTGTTGAAAGCGGAGTAAGGTTTTCTAAAGCAGCAGTGAATACTTCATGTTGTATTTGAGAATCCTTTACTTTATTAGCATATGTCTGCTTAAGAACGTCCGTATAAGTTTGGTCTAGTATGTTTTGTAATCCTTGGCCCATAATCACATCAAAAGGATCTGTTTCATCCAATATGTTAACACCTACACTCCCCTGGGGAGTAATCGAAAACTCATCTACGGTATTGCCCGCTTGCCAAAGATTTGTTCCGCTAAGCGACAGGTTCATAGAAATATCTTGATTGCTATTACCGGCTGCAAGCATATCTGCTACCTTCCCTCCCCAGCCCTTAGCGTGTCTATTTTGAGGGATTGAGGTTTGCCAATGTCTTGCTTGATCTGCGTGAGACTGAAGACCTAGTGGTAATGGAGCTGTCCCGTTGAGTACTTGTGTTTTTGTCACAGGTTCAATTAGCGTTCCTATATTTGCAAGGATTGCAGCTTTACCATCATTAAACATATTTGCAACCTCAGGCATAGATGGGTGAAGCCCGTAGCTTATGCCTTGAGAGTCTATGTAGTTTAATGGGAATAGATCTCCTGAAGGAAGAGCCACATTTGACCTTGAAGCCGAGTAATCCGTATACTGTTCTGAAGTCGTAGGAACGACCATATTGAACGAGTCATTACCTCCAGCAAGAAGAATACAAACTAAAGCCTTATATCCCGTGGGTGGCTGAGAACCTAATGCAAGCGGGCGGGCTCCAGCAAGAGAATTAATCATTCCGAGCGAAGTGAATGATGATAGGAAAGTTGTTGATCCTACAGCAGCACAAGCAGCGGTCCCCAAAAACTTTCTTCTACTCATTTCTCTTCTAGAATTAGTCTTTTTGTTGTAATTATGATGTCCCATGGCTATTACTTTTGTATAATATAATCCGGTGAAATGAGAATAAAATACAGCGCTAATTTTACTCTATCTGAGGGTTCCAAGTAGTCCACATCAATAATATCAACTATTGTCTGCATTGTCGAGTTTGAAATTGTCCCGCCACCTAGAAGTAAGTTTAATCTTTCTATCATAGCAGTAGGATCATATGCCGCTAATAAAATCTCATCATCAAAGTTCAACTCAACATGGTCTTCCGGATTTGAAAAGCCAATGTCCCACCACGGATAACCGATATTTTCTGGGCTAGCTAAAGTTATAGATTCCATATAATTCTCGCTCCAAATTATATCAAAGCTCATGTTAATATATTCTATAGCTATTGTTGAGTTTAGAAGCTCAAACTCAGGGGCTACTATAGAGGAATCCATGATAGGTCCTGAAGGGGCATAAGATGGTAGAAAGAAATTAAATACAGAAGGGGAGTTTAAAGGATGCTGTATATCACTTGTGTTCCATCCTACAGAAAACATCTTTCCGGAATTATTGTGCGCGTCAAACGATTTTAAAAGTTGGATGTAGCGAATCATCGGCTCGCGCATTTTACCGCTTGCGTAATCATCAATCCACTCACAATTTCTTGCTTCACCATCAAGCAAAATAGCTTTAACAACAGCTCCTAAATCTCCCTTAACACCTTCTCCATTATCAGTGAAAACTGCTGCTACTCTCGATACATATTCTGGAGTTGGGTTTGACTTGACAAGCCTCATGATGAGGTGCTTGCTCACAAAAGGAGCGATGTTTTGATGGTAGAACAGGTTGTCAAGAGCCAAGTCTATATCCTCCTCTCCAGAAGCGCCATCATATGTTGCCGCGCCATTGAGAAGATGCTTTACCCCTACTTCGTGATAGGCCTCAAACATTTCCATTTGAAGTGTGGCGTCGATGTATGGCACGGTATTATACCAAACTCCCCAAATCACCTCTTCCTCTGACAAATCTTCCCATGGAGCCCAATACCCTGCAGGACCTAATCCCGTAAACACTCTCGCAAACTCTCCAATGTCACTGTTATCATATGTTTCAATGGGTATGTCATCTTCATTAACAATGATTGTTCCGTCCTGATTTAACTCATAAATACCTATCGTAAACAACTGCATCACCTCCCTAGCATAATTTTCATCAGGATGGATGTTCTCAGCCTCATTGGTAGGCTCGTTATTTATTGAGCTCAAATAATACCCCATAGCAGGGTGATACGTCACTCCCTCGAGTAAATCTCTGTAATTGCCAAATGCATGGGAATATAGTAGGTCGTAATAAGATGCTAAACCAAACGCATCACTATTCAGCCTCGAATCTTCACTAACCACCAATAACTCACTCAGCGCAAGAGCAACTTTCTGGCGCAATAAATCCTCTCCATGCATTGCATTGTGCCACCAAGCCATTCTCCAGTAGAAGCTAGCCGGGAAAACATCTTCATTTCCATCAATCACAATTTCACCCCACTCATCAAAATAAGCTTGGACGAAATGATCCCAAACCATCTTTGAAGTATCTAGATAGCTCATCTCTGGCATTAGCATCTGGTCGTCAATCCAAGTCTCAAAACTTGTTGTCGAAAGTTCTTCGAGAACTTCAAAGTTTGCTCCAGTAGTACTTTGGCCTAAAAACCTTGCAGCATCTCTGTAATGTTGGTTTAAACCCGTAGCATTAATCGTATTTTCACCCTCTCCAAAAAATCCAGTTCCACTTGTGGTAACTGAAACACCAGTAGTGTGTCCTGAACCTATATAATCTGTATGCGGAGATGTCTGCGCTATACTCAAAACACTGGCCCAGTATAAGGCTAACGAAAGAGTGCTAATATGTTTCATGAGCTACTGATTTTATTGTAAGATCACTCTTTGAAATAGGCCATGCTCACCCTCAGAGATTAGTTTCACTAAGTAAGTTCCTCTTGCAAGACCGCTGACATCTAGTGATGCAACAGATCCTATTTCAGAGGTATGTACAAGTCTTCCTGAAGAATCTCTAATCTGTACAACTGCTCCGCTAGCGCCAAGTCTAGGCGATTGGAGGTTTAGAGTAGTCGTTGCTGGAGAAGGGTACATGATAAATGGAACCGGTCGGAGCTCGTCAAGATTAACTGGAGAAATTTCTACCTCTAAACAAACTTGCTCGCCTGAACAACCATCACTATTTGTTTCTGTTACACATATAGTTGCTTCATCGTCTCCCCACCAAACTACTTCAACTTCATTAGTTCCTTCACCATCTTCAATATCTCCAAACGTAGTTAACCACTCATAAGTAGAGCCAGATGTATTTGGGTATGTATACGTCAGAAGTGTAATCGCATTCGGGTTCATTTCACCAACGATAGAGTACAGGGTGATGTAGTTACAACTTCCTGGGTCAGGAATTGCGTTAGGATTATAGTTACAAGCGTCTGCAAGAGTACAACCATAACCTGTACAAGAACAATCTTCTTGGATATAATCGTCGTAAGTGTATTCATCTCCATCATCACATGGATCATTTGGAAGGATACAAGTACCATCGTCAATGGTCATTCCATCTTCATAGTTGCAAGCCGCAAGGTCTGTACAGCCTGAACAAGTTTCATACTCACACGTTCCGTCATCAAGCCAAGCATCCGTATTAAAGTTACATGCACCTACATCCGTACAACCGGCACATGAAGTGTACTCACAAGAGCCGTCATCTATTGTCGCGTCAGTATTGAAATTACATGAGGTCTCGTCGGTACAGCCGTAACAGCTGTAATCACAACCGTCCAAGTTGTCTGTTGCGTTTGGATCGTAGTTGCAAGCATCCTCTTCCGTGCATCCAATAATCTCAAACTCATCGCAAACACCGTCTCCATCAACGTCATTAACACAGTCTCCGTCTTCGAAAACGTGCGTTATTTCAAGAACACCTGGACAGTCGTATTGGATTACTTCCTGTTCTCCATTGATAAATACCTGAACGCAAGCACTGAAAGAGAAGTGTCCACAAGTTGTTACTTGAGCTACTTGAACTTTTAGATCTGTGCCTGCCACTGAGTTTTGGGGCGTCCCAACACTAAATATTGAGCCATTATCAATTACATCTGAACAGATATTGGTCCCGTTTGATGGGAGTCCAATTCCTTGCGGAAGAGATCCTAAGGCATCTGAACTAGGAATTCCAATGGTCATATATGTGTCGTACTCCCAATCAAGGAAGGGCCCTGTCCAAATAGTAGACGGATTGGATGCGTCCATGGAATATGAACCCGTAACTGGGTTGTGACATCCGCAAGGTGCATCAATATACATTGATGGTGTACCCAAAGAGCCCACGTCAGCGTAAAGCGCACTCAAGGCATCAGACTCGTTGGTAAAGTTCGCGTAAACTATGTATGCACCGTAATACTCTAAGTTTCCCTCCGGGTCAAACGGATCATCCGGTGTAGGAGTGTCTGGGCCAAAGAACACCGTGTCTAATTCAGCTGTAAAACCAGTAAACTGAGCACTTGCTGTAAATGTAGTTATTACGGCTAAGAACAAAACAGATGTAAATTTCATTTTCTTGCTGACTGTGTTTTAGGTTCAACAAGTTAAGAAATTTATGAGTTCATTGCATCCTCAATTTCATCAGCTTCTAACGGAATATGACTCATTAGGTCTAGGAAGCCATCTTCCTTAATCAAAATATCGTTTTCTAGCCTGATTCCAAGGTTTTCTTCTCTGATATAAATGCCTGGTTCTACTGTGAACACATTGCCTTTTTGGATAGGCTCATGCCAAAGACCTACGTCGTGAACGTCTAACCCAATAAAATGCGAGGTTCCGTGCATAAAGTACTTTTTATAAGCTGGCCAAGCTTTGTTTTGTTTTTCTATATCGTGCTTATCGATGAGTTTAAGGTCTAGAAGTTGCTTAGTCATTAGATCTCCTACCTCTTTGTGATACTCGTGAAGACTAACTCCTGGTTTTAGAAGCTTCATTGCTTCTTGCATTACAGAGTAAACAGAATTGTAAACTGCTTTTTGGCGTTCTGTAAAGCAGCCGCTAACAGGTACACAACGCGTCATGTCTGAAGCGTAATTACCGTACTCAGCACCCACGTCCATTAAGATAACTTCGCCATCTTTACACTCGCTTTGGTTTTCGATATAGTGTAGAACACAAGCGTTAAGTCCTGACCCAATTATAGGAGTGTATGCAAATCCTCTAGAACCTCGACGCAAAAACTCGTGCATGAACTCTGCTTCGATTTCATATTCCATTACACCAGGCTTAACAAACTGTAGAACCCTATCAAATCCAGCCTTAGTGATGTCACAAGCCCTTTGCATTTGAAGAACTTCATCATCATGCTTTATAGAACGGATGCGGTGAAGGATTGGAGCTGATCTCCCAATTCTGTGATTTGGATACTTAGCTCTAATTCTAGCGTTTTCCCTCATTTCTCTTGTTTCAACAGGAGAATTAGCTCTAGTGTGCTGGTTGTCGTTCAAGTAAAGAACCTCAGCTTCAGCCATGAGCCTATGAAGAATCGACTCAAAATTGTCTAGCCACTGAACGTTTACTATTCCGGTTTGAGCTGTTGCTCCCTCCTTAGTAAGCTTAGAACCATGCCAAATCGCAAGCTCCTCACTTGTTTCTAAAGAGAATAATATTTCTCTATCTCGAGGATCATGAGCGTCTGGGAAAAGCAATAAAATCGTCTCCTCCTGGTCAACGCCAGAAAGGTAGAAGGTGTCAGCGGATTGCTTAAACGGAAGTGTACCGTCAGCACTCGTTGGGTAGATGTCGTTAGAAAAGAATAGCGCAAGCCCGTCTTTTTCCATATAATCCATGAACGATTTTCTGTTTCGTACGTAAAGCGATGAAGGTAATTTTTGATAACGCATGCCCGCAAGGTACGAAAGGCATTACCTTCGGGGTATGAGTGAAAGCATTTCTACTTCATCAGCCCCCCAACCAGTGGGGTCATACCCGCATGCTAGAAGAGTGGGTAAATTACTTTTTTTAAGCGGTGTAGGTCCTAGAGTTGCTGGATCAGGCAATGGCGACAGCCGAATTCCTGGGCTAGAACTTGACGAAGAAGGCAACGTTGTGAAATTTGACTTTGAAGCACAAGTACACGCTGTTTTCAGCAATGTAAAAGCTATATTAGAGGCCAGCGGTAGTAGTTGGGATGAACTCGTAGACGTCACTGTTTTTCTCGTAAACATGGAGAGAGACTTTAAAGCGTTTAACCGCATCTATGCTGAATACTTCCCTAGTTCTTCAGCAAATAGGCCATGTAGAACAACCATTGAGATTAACTGTCTTCCAACACGAATTGCGATTGAATTAAAATGTATCTCAACTGTAAAATAAAAAGCGAGGTTTTCCGAACTTGCAATCATGCCTGACAAAAAAGAATTAAATCCTGAAATAATTGAGAAACTTCACCTTTTACAGCAGAAGTATTCGTCTGTGGGCCAAGACCTAGCTTCATATTTAGATGGATTGCTTTATGCAGACTTTCTAACTTACTGGGACTATATAAATCTTGATACACTTCTCACACTTCAACAGCCTAAGACGCCTTTCCCTGATGAGGAGGTTTTTATAATCTACCATCAGATTACTGAGCTTTATTTTAAGTTAAGCTTGAATGAGTTTAATAGGCTTAATTCGGTCGCTGAAAATGATGAGGTTACTACTGAATTCTTGCTTGAAAGAGTGCGAAGGGTAAATCGATACTTCGAAGCTTTAACACATAGTTTTGACATCATGGTTGATGGGATGGACCAAAAAGAATTCCTTCAGTTTAGGATGTCACTTCTTCCAGCTTCAGGCTTCCAGTCAGGTCAATACAGGAAAATTGAAATTTGTTCTACATCTCTTGATAGAATAGTACACAAGGACAAGAGAGATAAATACGCTAATCATAGCGAAGATGATATCGAAACTCTTGCAAATCATCTTTACTGGAGAGAGGGTGCAATCGAGATGAAAAGTGGCAAAAAGACATTAACTCTTAGGCAGTTTGAAGATAAGTACGACAAAGAATTCCTACAGCTTGCAAAGACTTTCTACTCTTCAAATGTTAGAAGACTTTCAGAACGTGTTGAAATGACAGACGAGTTAAAGGATGCTATGCGTTGGTTAGATGTAAACATAAACATTAATTGGCCTTTAATGCATTACAAGAGCGCTGTTAGATACCTCCAAAAAGATGTCGAAAGCATCGCCGCTACAGGTGGAACGAACTGGCAAAAGTATCTTCCTCCAAGGTTTCAAAAGAGAGTTTTTTATCCTGAATTATGGGCTGCTAAGGAGCTAGATGAATGGGGTAAAGGCTGGGTAAAAAGAGAAATATTTGGCATTTCATGATGAATAAACCCCCCCTACTACTTGTTTTTCTGGTCCTAGTTGTTATGGGATTTTGCCTGCTGCAATGTGGTGGTGGCGATTCTTCTACTATTGCAATTAGAGCTCCTGAACCAGAGCCTGAACCGAGAATTAGATTTGGGCTTTTCTGGGATAGTTTGAGCGTGGATTCTGGAGAGCTCAAATCCGGACAGACCCTCTCTCACCTTCTCGATCCCTACGGGATTTCGCCAGGGAAGATTGCAACCCTTGCTGCAAATTGCAAGGATGTTTATAGGGTTACAAGTATGAGGCAAGGAAAGAGTTTTTGGGTCGCTTGCGATCTTGATTCCGCTAGGACTCCACTTTACCTGGTTTACGAGCATAATAATGAGGATTATGTCGTGTTCTCTTTGAGGGATACTCTAGGAGCTAGCTTGGGAAGCTATCCTGTAGACACTGTATATCGAAGAGTGCAAGGGATAATTAAAAACTCTCTTTCCCTGGACCTTGAGAACATGGGAGAAAGTCATCTTTTAGCGCTATCAATGTCCAAGGTTTACGATTGGACTATTGACTTTTCTCACGTAAGAGAAAATGACACTTTTGACGCGTATTTTTTCCAAAAGAGAGTCAATGGGAAGCTCGTGGGTATACCTGAGATTTTAAGCTCTGTCTTTACTCACAGGGGAACGGAATTCAAGGCCTACCGATTTGATCAAGGCGATGGTCCGGACTGGTTTGACCCTACCGGAGCTTCACTTAGGAAGGCGTTTTTAAAAACGCCAATCGAGTTTGGACGTATGTCAAGCGCATATAATAAAAACAGATTCCACCCAGTGTTGAAGAGAGTGAAGGCTCACCTTGGAACAGATTACGCGGCGGCAACTGGGACTCCTATTAGGGCAGTCGGAAGTGGGGTTGTGATAAAAAGCGAATTCAAGAGAAATAACGGCAACTACGTGAAGATTCGTCATAACGGAACTTACGAGACTCAGTATTTGCATATGAGCAAAAGGCTGGTGAAAGTAGGTGACGTAGTTAAGCAGGGAGACATTATTGGTAAGGTGGGAAGCACCGGTTTAGCAACTGGACCGCACGTATGCTTTAGATTCTGGAAAAACGGGGAGCAGGTTGACCACAGAAGGGAGGCTTTCCCTCCAGACACTCCTGTAAGAGATGAAATGATGGACTCATTTGCTAAAGCGGTAACGAGGTTAGAGCTCGAAGCTGATTCCGTGCTCAGACTCGAGTCTAAATAGTTCGTCTTTATAAATTCTCTTTAAGAATTTACGCTCCTCTTCCGTTATCTTAGGGAGGTTTTCTGACTTGTAGTACAAGCTGACAATTGGAGCTTTTAAGAATCTGGGGATAAAGTTGCCCAGTTTTTGTTTCACTCCAACCTTCGTTAATGCTCTGTTTAATGACTCGAATCTGGGGAGGCCAGCGGTATTAGCGTCTCTGGACTTGTTCTTTACATTTTGAGACTCTTTATTTCTAGGCAGTCCCAGCCAGTCGATAAGTTCAAGCCACTTATGTGGATTTCGCAAATCAGAGGTAAGCATGATTTTGATTTGGTCTTCAGGGAAAGTGTTTTTATATCGTGAGATTTGGTCTGTGTACATCCCTAATTCTACAAAAAGCTCGCTAGATCCCCAGCCCTTTTGAGGGTGGGCCATGTCTTTTTCCACCGCATCGATTAGGGAAAGAGACGTGAAGCCGTATTTCCTAGCCATCATGTAGTGTGAGTAAAGCCTTGAGATAGGGTCTCGCAACATGATGAGTATTTTTGCGTCTGGGTGGACCTTTGCAATTTTTGCTGGAGCTTCAGTCGACCACAGATACGATGTACTACACTCTCCTATAACCTGTGCCGATTCTGGCGCTGGCTTAAAGAGTTGATCGTACTCCGATTCGTTTCTTACAAATCCTATCTGCCTAACTTCAAGAGGGTTGTTTGCAAAATAATTGCTTAAATCAAGTCTGATGTTCGCCTTAAATTCAATCGAAAATTTTTCTATATCTATATCCGTAGAATAGAAATTAGGCTCTTTTAAAGGGCTCAGATAAACATCATCTCTGTTGTTAAGCCTCTCGAATGCAGTCGTCGTTCCGCCTTTTGCTGCTCCGACGATAAAGAAGTTAATTCTGCTGGTACTAGACATTTCTAGAATGGATGAGGGATTGAGATGAAGCCGTATTCTTTTTTGATTTGGACTACAGCAAGAGCATTCCAAATAATTGTACTAATCGAAGTAGCATATGCAGCTCCTATCAGTCCATAAGCAGGGATAAACGTAAGGTTAAGAACTACGTTTAAAACACTTGCAACAATAATGATATTCCTTGCAGCCTTTTCCTTCCCCGTCATATTTAACAGGTACATAACAGGTCCACAAAGTGCGTTAATAACAGAACCCACAGCAAGGATAATTAATGGCTCTGAACCCTTTGAGAACTCCTCGCCAAAAAATTCAAGTACTGGGTTGGGGAATAGCAAAATTAAAATGAAAATCGGCCCACTTATCAATACGTTTAAGTACCCAATGTTTCTAACGATCCTTCTTAAACCAGCCATATCTCCCTTTGCCTTGAATGAGCTAAACATTGGTGCTGCTATAGAGTTAATTGCAAACTGGGCAAACGTTACAAGGGCTGCAACCTTAAAGGCTAGTCTATAGATCCCCACTTCGTATTCTGTTAGATAATAGCCTATCATTAGTGTGTCTGTCCAGTTCATTACCATGAACATCGATGTACTAAGAAGCATTGGAAATGCTACAGCTAGAAGAACGGATTTCGTAAACGAATTCTCTTCAGAAGCTCCTAGAGAGATTAGTCTAACAGGTGTATAGAATCCTGCTATTAAGCAAAGCGATCCTACTCCAATACCAAATGCCAGTAAAGGCAAGTGAATCCATCCTGGGTAGGTAGAGGCAAGGGCAAGTATTAAAAGTGAAGCAATTAAAACAATGGTTCCTCTTTGGAATATTGAATACTCAACCATGCTCTTCATCCCTCTAAACGCTTCAGCGTTTAGTCCCATCCAGGTCGAGAGAGGAATAATAAATGCTGTGATTTTAAAGCCCTCCTCTAGGTGCTGAGATTCAAAGATTGATGAAAGGTGTTCTGCTGAAAAGAAGAGAGCCGTCCCTAATATCAGCGATACAGGAAGAGCAACACTCATAGCGAATTTGTATGCCTTCTGCATAGAGTTGAATTCACCTTTCTCTTTATACTCAGGAATAAACCTTACAAGCGCTCCGTCAAGTCCCAGCCTTCCTAGAACGCTGAAAATCGTGAGGAAAGTCAAGCACAGCTCAAACACACCAAACGTCTCAGCTCCATAAGATGTGGTAATTATATAAGCGAGAATGTAACCAGATAATGCACCTAAAACCTTGAATAAAAATACAAGCCCTGACCCTGTCAAAAGCTTGACGAAATCTGGGTTAAGATTCTTCAAAAAATTAGTGATTGACTTGAGCATGCCTTTGTTAACGTACTGAAAAGGCTAAGCCGTACATCTTCATCTGCTTTACCATAGATAAAAGACCGTTTGAGCGTGTAGGGCTTAGATGTGAATTCAACCCTATGGCTTCTAAAAAATGAAGGTTTGATTCTGCTATCTCAACAGGCGTCGCGTCGCT
>MDSV01034971.1_pt1 | contig 16756 bp, 18 predicted proteins | sample 810851 | NCBI WGS metagenome assembly MDSV01 (sample SAMN05326640, study PRJNA326480) | marine metagenome | isolation source: seawater | place: Atlantic Ocean: North East | collected 2012 | reverse complement strand
ATACTTTAATTAAGATTAAAGAAGAAATTGAAAAAATTAAATCAGGTGAATTTGATAAAATAGACAATCCAATAAAAAATGCTCCTCACACAGACAGTGAACTAGCTTCTGATGATTGGACACATAAATACTCAAGAGCAGAAGCTGCTTATCCAGCAAAATTCCTAAAAGCTAATAAATTTTGGCCTCCTGTTGCAAGAGTGGATAATGTTTATGGTGACAAGAATATATTTTGTACTTGCCCAAGCATAGATGAATTTAAAGAAGATGCAGCTTAACATCTAATGAAAATTGCTGTTATTGGCTCAGGCATTTCAGGATTAAGTGCTGCATATTACTTGTCAAAAAAACATCATGTAGATCTTTTTGAGAAAGAAGATCATTTTGGTGGTCACTCTCATACTATTGATTTATCTTTCGGAACAAAAAAAATTCCTGTGGATATAGGATTTATAGTATTTAACTTTGCAACATACCCTCACCTAATAAATTTTTTTGAGGAGAATAACGTTGCAATCGAAAAAAGTGACATGTCTTTTTCTGTATCAGTAGAAAAATCTTCATTTGAATATTGTGGTAGAGGATTAAATGGAATTTTTTCGAATAAAACTAATTTATTTAATTTTAGATTTCTGAAAATGTTTTTTGATATAATCAAATTTTACAAAAAATGTGATAATATACAAAATATTTCACAAGAGATTACACTCGGCGATTATTTAAATAAGGAAAATCTTTCAAAAGAGTTTATTAACTACCATTTGATACCAATGGTTTCAGCTATATGGTCAATGCCACCTACCGCTGCCAATCAAATGCCACTAAAATTTTTCTTAAAGTTTTTCCAGAATCATGGACTGTTTAAATTAAAAAATAGACCCCAGTGGTACACTGTTTCAAATCGGAGCAGATCTTATGTCAAAAATATTCTTTCAAAAATTAGTGGTGAACATTTTAAAAATTATCCAATCAAAAAAATCAAAACTAAATCAACAGGTATAGATTTATATTATGGAGGAGAAAGTGAATATTTTGGTTACGATAAAGTTGTTATAGCAACACATGCAGACGAAGCTTTATCAATAATTGATAATCCTACTGAGCAGGAGAAAATTATATTATCAAATTATAAATATAAAGAGAACATTGCTTATGTTCATACAGATAAAAAAGCTATGCCAAAAAATAAAAAAGCTTGGTGTTCATGGAATTCTTCAATTAAAAAAAATCAAATTGAAAAAAATTCAATTACGTATTGGTTAAATTTATTACAAAATCTCAAATGTGAAGAAAATATTTTTCTTACTTTAAATCCCTATTTTGAAATCGATCCGTCAAAAATTTTAAAAAAGGTAAGATTTTCACACCCATATTTTGATCAATCTGCGTTAAATTTTCAAAGTCAGCTCACAAATTTACAAAATAAAAGAAATATCCTTTTTTGTGGTAGTTATTTTGGTTACGGTTTTCATGAAGATGGAATAAAATCATCTATTGAAATGCTTAAAACCTTTAATGACTAGTTATATTTATAATTGCACTGTAATTCATAAAAGATTTAAACCAAAAACACATTTTTTTAAATATAAAGTATTTTCTCTTTTAATTAATCTCTCTGAATTAGAAAAATTAGACAAAAACATCAATTTTTTTTCATATAATAAATTTAATTTAATAAGCTTTTTTGATAAAGACCATGGAGATAGGGATGGATCTCCACTAGTTGATTGGGTAAAAAAAAATCTTAAACAAAATAATATTAGTTGTCAGAATATCAAAATTAAACTTTTATGTTACCCAAGAATTTTTGGATATGTTTTCAATCCCTTAAGTGTTTTCTATGTATACAATAATATTAACGATCTAATATCTATACTATATGAAGTCAAAAATACTTTTGGTGAACAACACACTTATGTTTTTAAAGTGAAAAATAACACTATATTAAAGCATAATTGTGAAAAAAAATTTCATGTTTCACCATTTATTGAGATGAATTGTAATTATTTTTTTAAAATTTTAAAACCTTCAGACAAAATTTCAGTCATAATAGATCAATATCAATTAAATGAAAAAATATTATATGCCTCTCAAGATGGCAAAAGAACAGATTTTACAACTTTAGAGTTAATCAAATCTTATTTAAAGCACCCATTAATGACATTTAAAATTATAGCAGCGATACATTTTGAAGCGTTTAAATTATGGATTAAAGGAATAAGATTTGTTCAAAAAAAGTTAAAAATAAAAAATAATATATCTTTCGAGAACTAATGGCTTTGTATAAATTTGCAGATAAAATCGTATTCAACATACTATCTAATATTAAAGTTGGTTATATTGAGATTACAAATTACCAAGGGAGAGTTTTCAAGTTAGGTAATCCAAAAGATAATTTAAAAGCTCGGCTGAAAATTAAAAAACCAAATTTTTCTTTTAACCTCATAAAAGGAGGAAGCATTGGTTTTGCCGAGTCTTATATGAAAGGTGAATTTCAAACTGATAATTTACCTAATTTAATTGAAATAACTGCCCGAAATATCAAAATTATTCATAAGTTTTCAGGTCTACTTGATTTTCCAATTGTTAATTTTTTTAAAAGTATTTTTATAAAAAATACAAAAAATAGAAGTAAAGAAAATATTGCAAAACATTATGACCTAGGAAATGATTTTTTTTCATTGTGGCTTGACAAAACTTTAACCTATTCAAGTGGAATATTTACTGAAACTACTAAAGATCTTTCAGATGCACAAAACAACAAATATCAAAAAATGATAGATCTAATAAAACCAAATAATGGAGATAGAATTTTAGAAATTGGATGTGGTTGGGGTGGTTTTGCTGAATATTTGGGAAAGAAGTATGACATAAAATTAGATTGTATTACTATCTCAAAAAAACAATTTGAGTATGCAAAACAAAGAATTTATAAATGTGGTTTAAATGAGAAAGTAAATATTGAAATCAAAGATTATAGAGATTTAAAAAACAAATATAATTCTATAGCTTCCATTGAAATGATTGAAGCAGTAGGGCAAAATTATTTGGAAAGTTACTTTAAAGCAATTAAGAAAAATTTATCTACAGATGGTAGAGCAGCTATTCAAGCAATAACAATAGATGACAGTTTGTTTGATAGATATAAAACTAAACAAGATTTTATTCAAAAATACATCTTTCCTGGAGGATTTCTCCCAAGCAAAAATAGCTTGAATAAGTATGTTTCAGACAATGGTCTGACAATCAAGTCTTACGAATCTTATGCTGACCACTATTCTAATACGTTATCTATATGGAGAGATGAATTTAATAAAAAATGGAATCAAATCAAAAATCAAGGCTTTGATTTAACCTTTAAAAGAATGTGGGAATTTTACTTGTGCTATTGTGAAGCTGGTTTTAAGTCAAAGAATATTGATTTAATACAATTTTCAATTCAAAATAAATAAAAAAAGGAAATATGTCTAATATAAAATTATTTAAATCAATTTTATTGATAATTTCTGTAATCTTAATTACAAGTTGTTCACAAAAAAACTCTATGAAACCAGAAGATTTTAAAGATAAAAAACCAAGATTAATTATTGAAGAATATTTGTCTGGCGATGTAAAGGCTTGGGGTGTTCTCCAAAATAGATCTGGAAAAGTCACAAGACAATTTTCTGCTGATCTTAACGGAAAATGGAATGGTAAAGAGTTAATACTTGACGAAATATTTAATTGGGATGATGGTGAAGTTCAAAATAGGCAATGGAAAATAATTAAAATTGATGAAAATAATTACGAAGGCACAGCTGGTGATGTGGTAGGGAAGGCAAAAGGTTATTCTTATGGCTCAGCTTTTAAGTTTGAATATGTTTTATTAGTACCAGTCAAAGGTAAAGAAATTAAAATTTCATTTGATGATTGGATTTTTAAACAAGATGAGAGAGTAGCAATTAATAGGGCCACAATGACTAAGTTTGGCTTTAAAGTTGCTGAATTAACCGTAGTATTTGTTAAAAATTAATTCTTTTTTTGATATTTAGTCATTTTTCCTATCAAATTAAAATAAATTTTATTTGGTAAAAAATTCAATATTTTTAGTATTAAAGTTAAAGATTTTGGGAAATGAATTTCAAAAATGTTTTTATTAATTAAACCATCATAAATTTTTTCAGCAGCATACTCGGTAGTTTTTAAAAACGGCATTTTAAAATCATTTTTATCTGTCATAGGAGTTTTTATAAATCCAGGGCTTACGAGGCAAATACGCACATTTGATCTTTTAAAATCGAAATATAAACTTTCCGCTAAATTATTGAGGGCTGATTTTGAAGGTCCATAACCAGTTGAATTAGGCAATCCTCTGTATCCTGCAATTGATGATACGATTGTAATAATTCCTTTTTTTTTGTTTTTAAAATATTCTTCAACTGCCTTAATACTATTTAGTGTTCCAAAAAAATTAACTTTAAAAACATTCTCTATTTGTTCAACATCAATATCTTTTTCTCTTTTCGGATTCCATGTTCCTGTTGAAAAAAAACAAATATCAACACTTTGAAATTTATTTTTAATTTCTTCAAAAACCTCTACACATTTAGATTTATTAGTCACATCAAGAGGAAATCCATAAATATTTTCATTATTATCCGAGATCTCCCTAAGAAGAGCCTCTCTTCTTGCAGAGATTGCAACATTCCAACCCATATTAGCAAACTTAATTGCCAAGGCTTTACCAATGCCAGTGCTTCCACCAGTTATCCAAATAGTTTTTTTATTCATTTATAGTGATGTATAATACTTATATGTTAAAAAATAAATTTCTATCATTTGTTCTTTTTTTTATAATTACCTATTCTGCCTCAATTGTTGGTGGATTTGTAACATTTAGCTTTAAAGAACCCTGGTATTCAGAGTTAGTAAAATCAAATTTTAATCCACCAGACTGGGTTTTTGCTCCAGTTTGGACGACTTTATACCTAATGATGACATTGGCTATTTGGTTTTTTTGGCACAGTAAAAATAGAGATATGAATACAATTTATATTTATTTTATTCATATAGCTTTCAATACAACTTGGAGTATTGTATTTTTTGGCTTACATCAAATTTTATTAGCATTTGTTGTGCTTTTGATTCTAATTTTTTTGATAATTATTCTTACCCTTAGGTTCAAACGTGTCAATTTAGTAAGTTATTACTTAATGATTCCCTATTTACTTTGGACTACCTATGCACTATTTCTGAATTTTAATCTACTGGTACTAAATTAAATATGGATGATGTCGTAATAGTTGGCGGAGGAATAATTGGGACTGCAACAGCTTATTTTTTGTCTGTAGAAGGCAGAAAAGTCAAAGTTATAGAGCGAGATCCAACTTATAAAACTGCTTCTTTCCCTTTATCTTTAGGTGGTTTTAGAAGGCAATTTTTTCAAACTGAAAATATATTACTTGGTAAATTCGCTAGAGAATTTATATTCCAAATACCAGAATTACTAAAAACAAAAAAAAATCCTAAACCAACTGCGAGCATGGTAACAAACGGATATTTACTTATGTTTGGACCCGAACATGCAGAGGAACAATATAAAGCTTTGGAAAATCATAAAGCTTGTGAGGCTGGAACTAAAAATATTAAAGGATCTGATTTAACTAAGTTTTTTCCATATATAAACAATGAGGGTATTGAAACTGCTACATTTACGGATAACAAGAGTGAAGGCTGGATAGATCCTTTTATGTTTCATAGTGCTCTAAAAAGCAAAGCAATGGAACTTGGAGCTGAATTTATAAAAGGAGAAGTAAAAAAACTCTCTGAAATTAAAGCAAAAACAATAATCTCAGCTGCAGGTTGTTGGACAAAAGAACTTTTAGAAGATATTCCAGTTGAACCTCAAAAACATACAGTATTTAGAGTCAAATGCCCAAAACATATTCCAGAAATGCCTTTAACAGGTGATTTAACTACGGGTGTTTATTGGAGACCAGAAGGTAAAGAGTATTTAGCTGGATCACCTAAGTCTGTTTTTGATGCTGAAGATCTTGAACCAGCTTGGAATGATTTTGAAGAATTTGTTTGGCCTGCATTGGCTAAAAGAATACCAGCAATGGAAGAACTTAAGTTAACTGGAGGTTGGGCTGGATATTACGATTGCAACAGATTAGATAATAATGCAGTTGTTGGCAAACATCCAAAATTTGAAAATGTTTATTTAGCCACAGGTTTTACAGGTAGAGGTTTAATGCAAGCCCCAGGAATTGGCAGAGCTTTAACCGAATTGATTACTACAGGAGCCTATCAATCGATTGATATTTCTAACATGGCAGTCGAAAGAGTTTTAGGTAAAAAAGCAAGACCAGAACCTTACGTCCTTTAAATTAAAAAAAAATTTTTACTACTACCATCTTTAATTTTACTTACATGATCAAGAATATTTGGAACATTTTTTAAATTTTCATCTAAAAAACTATAATTAAGATTTGTTATAAACTTAATTAAGTCTTGGCAGCTATATCCAAACTCAGGATATAGGTAAGGGGCTATTTCCATAAATATAACTGGTTTATTATTTTTTAAAAAATCCTCACCACTACTTAATACATCCAGTTCATATCCATCTACATCTAATTTAATTAAATCAACATTTTCCAACTTTTCATTTTCTATAAATTGATCTAATTCAAGATAAGCATTTTCTTTGATATCTTTCAGCGTTCCCAAGTGTTTTTGATGTTTGTTATTTGATGTTTCAAAGTTCCAACTTGACCAAACTTTCTGAGGTTTTTTATTATTTGTTATAAATAATTGCCTTAAAAAAACATTTTTTTTTAGTTGTTCATTTAATGCTAGATTATCAGAAAGCTTATTATATGCATAATTTGTTGGTTCTATTGCAAAAATTTTTGAGTTTTTAAACATTGTAGCTAAAGGTAAACTTATTGATCCAATATTTGCTCCAATATCTAAAATTGTAAGAGACTCTAGTTTCTTAGATAATAGTTTTTTTACATTTATTATCTTTCTCTCTGAAGATCCAAATAAATAAACAGACAAATCAATGCCCTCATTTAAATCTAAATTCCATTTAATTTTATTTCTTATAACAATCTGTTTTTTTGAAATAAAAACTGTCAGGAATTTCGATAAAATTTTTGCTAAAAAAATTTTATTTTTTGTTTTCATTTTTTACGTACCACAGAAAGTTTGATAATTTTTATTTAAATGAGATCTAGCCTGGTAATCAACTATATTTTTTTGTTCAGTATAAGGTTTTTTTAAAATTTTTATTAATTGATTAATTGGTTTCAAATTATCTTGTTCTGCTGCTTTTAAAGCCTCTTCCACTTTATGATTTCTCGGAATGATTAAAGGATTAACAGTTTGCATTAATTCTATTTGTTTCTCTGAAGTAGTATTATTAATTTTTAATCTTTCTCCCCACCTCTTTTTCCAATTTTGAAAATGGTTATCCTTATAGTTGTGATATTCTTCAGTCTTTACATCCATTAAGTGACAAAAAGTATTTGTAAAATCAATTTTTCTTTGGTGCATCCAAGTCAATAAATCTAATATTAATACTTTATCTTTTTCGTCAGCCCCAAATAAACCTAATTTTTTTTTCATCATATTAAACCATTTTTCTTCATATTTTTTTTCAAAAGAATCTATAATTTTGGTGGCTAATTGAATTGATTTTTCTTGGTTTTTATCAATCAATGGGATCAAGCATTCAGCAAATCTGGATAAATTCCATTTTGTTATAAGAGGTTGATTGCAATAAGCATATCTACCCATCTGATCTATAGAGCTAAAAACAGTTTTTGGATCATAAGTATCCATAAATGCACATGGACCATAATCAATTGTTTCACCGGAGATACTCATATTATCTGTATTCATTACTCCATGAATAAATCCTACTCTCATCCAATTTATAACGAGATCAATTTGTTTATTTAAAACAACCTTTAGGAGTTCCAAAGCTTTATTCTTAGAATCTTTTATATTTGGATAATGTCTATTTATTACGTAATCTAATAATATTTTCAGCTCACCTATATTTTTTCTAGCTGCTATGTATTGAAAAGTTCCAACTCTTATATGGCTAGACGCTACTCTTGTAAGTATTGCTCCAGCTAAAGCTTTTTCTCTTATTACTTCCTCTCCTGTTTTTACAACTGCCAAACTTCTAGTGGTTGGTATTTTCAAGTAATACATAGATTCACTTATAATATATTCTCTTAACATCGGCCCCAATGCAGCTCTTCCATCACCATTTCTTGAAAAAGCAGTCTTTCCTGATCCTTTAAATTGAATATCATATCTGTCTTTATTTTGAGACAAATGTTCACCAATTAACACTGCTCTACCATCGCCGAGCATTGTAAAATGTCCGAACTGGTGACCAGCATATGCTTGAGCAATAGAATTGCTATTCTCTGGTAATATATTACCTGAAAATAATAGGGATAAATCACTATTCTTAATATCAGAAAAATTTAAATTAAGATCTTCTGCCAGATTATAATTTAGTAAAACTAGTTCAGGATTTTTAACTTTTACGGGTTCAACATATTCTTTAAAAGTATCGGGTAGCCTTGAATAAGAATTATCAAAATTCCAATTAATATTATTTTTCATAAAATATTATTAATTCCAAATTTCATTTAATCTTTCTTCTCTTTCACAACCTTTTTTATATCTTAAATAATTTTGAAAATATACTTTATAAAAGTTTTGGTGACGATCTTCAGCAATATAAAATTTTTTGAACTCTCTTATGTAGGTAACAACCTTTTTATTAAATCTCTTCTCTAGATCTTTTATATCTCTTTCAATTAATTCTTTTTCTTTATTGTTCATAAAAAATGCAACGGATCTATAGCTATATCCTTTGTCACAAAACTGTCCATCTTCATCAAATGGATCAATATTGATCCAAAAATTTCGTAGTAATTCTTCATATGATATTATTTTTTTATCATAAATAACTTCAACAACTTCAAAATGTCCTGTGTTACCATAAGTAACTTCTTCATAGGATGGATTACTAGTAGTACCTCCTGAGTAACCTGATATTACTTCTTCAACTCCATTTAGTTTTTCAAAAGACTCCTCTACACACCAAAAACATCCACCTGCAAAATATGCTTTATCTTTTTCAATAGCATTAGACGGTGTAATTATTAATACAAATAATATTGTTATTAAATATTTCATTAAACATCATATACAAAATTGTAAAAATGAGTCTAGAATATTAAAGGTAGCTGATAAAACAAACTTACTCTTAATAATTGCAGTATAGACTACTTTTTCTTATATTTAGCAGCTTCTTCAGATCCACCCGTAGCAGATCCTTTACTGTATGAATGAGCTCCCATTCCAGCTAATTGACCATCTTTTACAATTAAGTACTGATTTCTAATCTCTTTACCTTCAAAAAAACATTCTAAAATTTCTCTTACGCCATCAGCATATCTAGCTTGAGCAGAAAGAGATGTCCCAGAGGTATGAGGAGTCATTCCATGATTGGGCATATTTCTCCAAATATGATCATTTGGTGCTGGTTGAGGAAACCATACGTCACCTGCGTATCCACTTAATTGACCACTTTTTAAAGCTTTTGCAATTGCTTCTCGGTTACATATTTTTCCTCTAGCAGTATTTACAATGTAAGCACCTTTTTTCATTTTGCTAATCATGGCTTCATCAAATAAGTTCTCTGTTTCTGGATGAAGAGGACAGTTAATTGTAACCACGTCACAAACTTTAACCATAGACTCAACTGATTCATGAAATGTAAGGTTAAGTTCTTTCTCAACAGCATCAGGTAGTTTATGTCTATCGAAGTAATGTAAATGAACATCAAATGGTTTCATTTTTCTTAAAGCATCCAAACCTATACGACCTGCAGCAACTGTTCCAATATGCATCCCTTCAACATCATATGATCTTTGTACTGCATCTGCTATATTCCACCCACCTTCATTTACAATTCTATGTTGGTTATGGTAATCTCTTACCATTGAAACTATCATCATTACAATATGTTCAGCAACTGACCTTGAATTACAAAAAGTTACTTCGACAACATCAATTTTGTTATCCATAGCAGCTTGTAGATCGACATGATCAGATCCGATTCCTGCTGTAATTGCCATTTTTAAATTTTTAGCTTTAGAAATTCTCTCTTTAGTCAAATAATAAGGAAAAAAGGGTTGGGAAATAACTATATCAGCATCAATTATATGTTTGTCTGCTTCACATCCATCACCATCTTTACTATTAGTTACTACAAATTCATGACCATTACTTTCTAAAAATTTTTTTAATCCTAATCCACCAGAAACACAACCTAGTAACTCTCCAGGAGTAAAGTCTCTACCTTTTGGTGATGGTAAAGTCATACCATCAGGGTATTTTTCTAATTTTGGAAGATCACCTATAGGATATGATTTAGGCATTCCGTTTTTGGGATCATCATACAATACACACAATATTTTCATTTATTCTCCTGTATTTAAACTTTAATTAATTTTCGAGTATCTAACATTATTTTTTAGTCGCTAGCAAATAAATTATTTCAAACTAGGATATGATTTCTTTAAAATAAAACGATTAATTATTACTGCAAAAATAACAATTATTATAGAACCAGTTATGACTGGACTTAATAAATAGTCCAAAGAAACACTCCCAATAATTATTATTATAGGATTTCCTCCAGCTGGTGGATGAGTAACATTGAATAGTATCATTAAACTTACCCCAAAACCTACTGCTAAAGGAATAATAATATAAAGTGGAAATGGTATAAAATTTAAAAAAAATAAACCTACAACTGCTGTTATTAAGTGTCCAAAAAAAACATTTTTTGGTTGAGCAAAAGGACTATCTGGATAACCATAAAGTAAAACCATTGAAGATCCAAAGGATGCTAATAAGAATATTCCAAGCTCAGTTTTATATGTTAAAAAAGTTAAAATACCTATTGTTATTATTGAAAATAAGCCAGCGATAAAAGCCTTAATGAAAGATTCTCTGGTGAAATTTACCATTTATATTTTTAAAGCTTTTAAAACAGTTTTGAGTGGAAGAAGCAAACATTCTTTCCTAGAAATATTTTTTTTATCTAAAAGTTTTTTAAAATCCTTCCAATTACTACCTAAAGATACTTTTACGTTATCAAACATTTTTTCTGCATTTTGAATAAATTCCTTAATTTCTGTTAAATTTTTATTTTTTATTTTTTGAGACAACAAACTTACTGAGGCCTCGCAATAAACACATGATTTACATTGATATCCCATATCTGTAACAACATTTTTTTTAACAATTAGACTTATTTCCATCACATCTCCACAAATCATATTTTTATTTTTTGATTGGTGAGTAAAATGATCTAATTCTTTATTATTTTCTGTACAAGAAGCAATTTCCAAAATTCTAAGATCCATTAATTTTCCAAAATAATTATATTAAAATTATTATAACTAAACTTACTAAATCTTAAATGGTTAAGATGTAATAATCAAAAAATATTTCTAAAATAAAGATAAAATCTTAGATGAAGAAGTTATAATTAAAGAGTTTTTTTTGTTGTATTCCATATTTTTAGAATTAATCTTCTGCTATGCTTGAATTAAAAAATCCAAAAGTAGCAGTTCCAGTGGTCTTATTTGCTGGAATTTTATGGTCATTTGGACCTTTAGTTGTTAGGTACATGAATAGTCCAAATTTAGTGCCTTGGCAGTATATTTTTGGAAGAGGACTTACAATCTTCATCATTCTTAATCTTTACTTATATTTTGAGGAAGGTAAAAAATTTTGGAAAAATTATTTAAAAATTGGAAAATCAGGAGTTATAGGAGGGTGTGGTCTCGGTATTGCTATGATTTCTTTTATTTATTCAATTACAAATACTACTGCTGCAATTACGTTATTATGTTTGGCTGCAATGCCATTTTTTACAGCATTGTTAGCTTTCGTATTCTTGAAAGAACAAATTTCTATTAGTGTTTGGATTTCAATTTTAGTAGCAACAATTGGAATAATTATAATGGCCACTGGTAATACAGGTGAAAATTCCCTAGTAGGTTTTATTTTTGGAATTACTTCCTCAATAGGATTTTCGATTTTTTCAGTAACTTTAAGGTGGAGAAAAGAAACTCCTAAATTTACTACAGTCGCTTTTGCAGGTTTTTTTTGTTTTATTTTTGCAACAATGATGATTTTATCTAAAGACCAAGTCTTTTTTTCATCAAGTTATAATAGTTCTTTATTTTCATTACATGGAACTCTAGTCTGTCTTGGATTAATTTTATATTCTATTGGTTCAAAAGCTATTCCAGCTGCAGAATTAACCTTGCTCTCTTTAACAGAGGTCATAGGAGGAATTTTTTGGGTATGGTTACCTTTATTTGGTATTAATGAAATTCCTGATACAAACACTGTAATTGGTGGTTTCTTTTTATTTTTGTCTTTATTTTATTATAGTTTAATCATGAGGTGGAATAAGAGATTTATCGGTTTAAATTAATTCGTAATGGTTGATGATCAAATAATTGTAAATAGTTGGAATGAATGGGATCCACTAAAACATGTAATTGTTGGACGCCCTGATGGAACTTGTATTCCGGCTTCTGAACCGGCCCTTGATGCAAAAGTTCCAGAAAATAGTGATATGAGAGGTCAATTTGGCCCAAGAACTAAGGATACTGTCGATAAAGCTGTAGAACTTTTAGATAACTTTTCAATTATTTTGCAGAAAAGAGGTATCAAAGTTGATCGACCAACTCCATTAAATTTTAACCAAAAAACATCAACACCTGATTGGGAATCAGAAACAATGTTTGGATGCATGCCACCTAGAGATGTTCTTCTTACCGTTGGAAATGAAATTCTAGAGGCAACAATGAGTTATCGTTGTAGATGGTTTGAATATTTGTGTTATCGGCCTTTATTACAAGAGTATTATAATAAAGATCCAAATATGAGACATGAATCTGCACCTAAACCAAGACTAACAGATGCGGACTACAGAAAAGATTATTTATCAGACAAAATCGGTGTTGAGAAAAGATTACAGTGGACTGAAAAAAAATACTTTGTAACTACTGAAGAGGAACCATTGTTTGATGCTGCAGATGTTCTAAGATTTGGAAAAGATTTGGTTGTTCAACATGGTTTTACTACAAATTTAAAAGGAATTGATTGGTTAAAAAGACATTATAAAAATCATAGAGTTCATGCCGTTAACTTTCCAGGCGATCCTTATCCAATTCACATTGATGCAACTTTTACACCAATAAAAGAGGGTTTAATTATTAATAACCCACAAAGAAGACTACCAGACAATCAAAAAAAAATATTTGAGGATAATGGTTGGCAAATCGTAGATAGTGCACAACCGGCTCATAATGAGCCTCCTCCACTTTGCTACTCATCAGTCTGGCTATCTATGAATGTATTAGTACTTGATCCAAAGACAGTTTGTGTGGAAAAAAGTGAAGTATATCAAGCAGATCAATTAGACAAGCTTGGAATGGAAGTTATTCCTGTCGATTTAAGAGAAGCCTACGCATTTGGAGGAGGACTTCATTGCTGTACGGCAGATGTGTTTAGAGAAGGAACTTTAAAAGATTATTTTCCAAAACAATGAAATTTCCAAATTTTTTAATTTGGATTTTTTTTTAAATATTTAATATAGTTTATCACTTCATCAAATTTTTCATCTGATATATCTTTATAACTTGAGTTAAATTTTTTTTTTATACAAATTGCTACATGGGCATATGGGTTTCTTCCTTTAGGATGATTTGGGTGATCTGGTAGTTCACCTTTTAAATACTCACCAGTTTCTTGGATAATTTTCCAAAGTTTAATTGAGTTTTCTTTGTTCAATCCTAATTTTCAGATGTTTTATCAACTTTAAAATTTTCTAATGACGGTAATGCTGGATTATCTAAATTTTTATCTTCGGTAGATTTTAATCTTAAAAGTTCTTTTTCCTTCAATTTCTGTTCTCGTCTAATTTCTGCTTGTTCCTTTAGTTTTTGTTCTTGATCAAATTTTTCTTCCCATTCTTGTATCCTAATATACTCTAGTTTCTTCTTACGATCTTCATCCTCTTTCATTTCTTTTAAAAGTTTTTCTTTTTTTCTTTTTTCTTTTAAGTCTCTTGTTTTTTGTTCATCTTCTCTTACTTTAAGATCAATATCTTTTCTATTTTGTTCTTCTTCTCTTTGTTTTAATTCTTTCTCTTTAATTCTAAGGTCTTTATCTATTACACCTAAATCTTCATCTTTTTTAATTAACCTTTTATTTTCAATTTTTTGATAATCTTCCTTTAATTTAAGTTCTTTATCTTTTAATCTTAGTTCTTGTTCTTTTAGGTTCAACTTATTACTCTCTTTTTGTAGTTTTTCTTCCCAAATTTTAAGATCTTTTTTTTCTTTTATGATCTCGTTTTTTTCCTCAAGTTTTCTTAACTTAATTTCTTTTATTTTCTTTTTTTCTAAGTTTTTCCTATAATTTGTATAAGCATTGCTCAAAGAACTAGTTGTAATAGATGCCAACTTAGACAAACTAGAACTAGTTTTTTTTTGAGATCTTACTTTCACCCTATTTTTTTTATTTTTTGTAGACATTTTTTAAAAACTAATTTGATCAAACAAAACAAGAATTTTCAACTTTATCTTCGTTTTTTTCCTAAAAACACTGTTTAAATTGAGTTCAACTAGAAATTGATAAATTACTAGAATATTAATTTAATCTTTAATAAAAAGGTCTATTAAATCATATGACTAAACAAAAAAAATTAATTATTGCATGTGATGGTGAGTCCGCAAGTGGGAAAAGCACTGCCTCCAAATTGATTTCAAAAAAATATAATCTTTTACTTATCAACTCAGGTCTAATTTATAGGTATTGTAGTAAAGTAGTAATTGAAAATAAACCTAAAAATATTATAAAATTTTTAAAAAAGAAGTTTAAAACTATTTCTTATAAGACTATAGCGAAACAAAAACTTCACTCAGAGGCAATTTCACAGCATGTCGCAATCATAGCTAAAAATAAAAATGTTAGAGATCTAGTAAATAAATTACAGATGAAAACTATTAAGACTAATAAAAAAATTTGTGTAGAGGGACGTGATATAGCAAGCAAGATATTAAGAAAAAAACCAAAATATGATGTAGCTTTTTATTTCAAGTGTAAAGTGGATATTGCTGCTTATAGGCGATGGCTAGACCTTAGAAAATCAGTTTCATTAGCATCAGTCAAAAAATCTTTAAAAATAAGAACATCATTAGATAAGAAAAGAAAAAATAGTCCTTTGATTAAAGTTAAAGACGCAGTTTTGATAAGAAGTGATAAATTAGATAAAAGAGCAGTTTTAGCTAAAATGTCAAAATCAATTGATAAAATTCTTAAAAACTAGTTTTTATTTTCCTCATTTGAAGCTTTTACCACAATAGATGGTTCTTCAATTGGTAAAGTTTGGGGATTTAATTCTATTCCAGCAGGTGTAATAGTTTGAGGCATTGCAACAAATTGCGAGTCAGGATTATCAACTGTTTGTCTAACTTTCATTCTATAAATACCAAAAAAACCTATTACTGAATGGAAGAAAAATAAAAATATAAAAAATCCATTAGAGCCAACTAGATCCATAAATATTGAACATAGAAAAGGCCCACTCATTGCTCCTAAACCAAATACGAACTGAAGTCCTGCACCAGCAGCAACAAATTTTTCTTTTGGTATGTAATCATTTGTGTGTGCCAGAATTAATGAAAACATTGGTAAGCTTGAGAAAGAAAAAAGTATTAAACAAACATAAAACCAAGTTTTACTAGTAGCTAAACCATCTGGTAGATACATTTGTCTTGAAACTAGAATTGCTAAAAGTGAAAATAATGCCGCACAAAAAGTTGAAATAATTATTACTAATCTTCTATCATATTTATCTGATATCTTTCCCACAGGAAATTGTGAGATAGCACCTGAAATAGCCAATAAGAATGTAACAATTGATATTTCTAAAATAGTAAAGTTCATTGAAGTTGCATAAACAGCTAATAATGTAAATAAAGCAGCTTGGATCGTTCCATAAAAAAATGAACTTACCATTCCAAATGGTGATGCTCCGTATAGATTTTTAAGAGACATTGCTTTTATTTTTTTAAAGGTTGGTGGTTTTTTTTTTGTTAATAGAATAGGAATTAAAGCAGCTGAAGTTATTACTGATATTAATATAAACGGTTGGAAATTTTTGGGACTACTGAAGTTAAGTAAAAACATACCAACGCCCATAGAGCCATATAGTATGACCATATATATAGATAGGACACTCCCTCTATTTCTATTACTTGATCTGTCGTTAAGCCAACTTTCAGCAACTGTATAAATACAAACCATACTAATTCCAGTTAGCACTCTTAATAAAAACCAAATAAATGGATTAATCAATATAGAGTGAACTAAAATCACCAATGAAGCCAAAGAAGCAAATGCAGCAAAAACCCTAATATGACCAACTCTTGAAATAATATTTGGAATCGTTTTTGCACCTATGAAGTAACCAACAAAGTAACCAGACATCATGAAACCAGTTGATGTTAAACTAAACTCTTCTTGTACAGCTCTAACTCCTAACAAAGATCCCTGAAATCCATAAGCCATCATAATGAAACCCATTCCTAAAAAAAGAGCCCAAGAATTTTTTAAAACTTTATTCATAAAAACTGCAGTAACTATT
>MDSV01081924.1_pt1 | contig 16759 bp, 15 predicted proteins | sample 810851 | NCBI WGS metagenome assembly MDSV01 (sample SAMN05326640, study PRJNA326480) | marine metagenome | isolation source: seawater | place: Atlantic Ocean: North East | collected 2012 | reverse complement strand
TCTTCCAAGTCTTCACTACATTCGCGAACACTTGTGTAGTGTCCGAACTACACATATATTGTTGTTAACCATGCAAGGTCCATTACCCATCTAGGTGAATGTTTCTGGACAAGTGTTTGCATCAAAAGTACCGTGTGAAGCTATCCATGTGGCTAATTATCTTAAAGCTGATACCCTACTCTTTAATATTATGACGTGTGCAAAACTATTTATATCCAATGGTTTTCTACGTATCAAACATCTGATAAAAAATTCAATATCTTGTCGAGGTGTTATATTATTAGGCAGTAGGTTAATATAAAAACTATTGCTGTTTTGCTTATACACCTCATTTATTGTGTTCTTCTCATTTTGGGAGAATCCAATTTTTCCTTTCATCTGCTGTATCAATTTAATAATTTCTTGAATCTTATCATCTTCAAAACCTATATTTAACATGTTAATAAATAGCTGTTCTGTTGACGTATCCGAATACAAAAATGTTCCATATGCAAATATAAACAAAATTACACCAAGAGCCCATTCATCACGTAAATATTTCGTTGCATCGCCTGTTGCAATAGATAGTGGTGGTAAATAATTTTTTGAACCAACAATCGGCATGATACCACCCACTTTTTCTAAACTTCCATATTTCTGATCAGTAAATGTCCAGTCATCACAGTGAGATAATCCAAAATCACATAATTTAAGATTTGGTATTAAATAACCTTCTTTATCAACTACTTTTTGTTTATAATAACATAATACATTTTCTAGTTTCAGATCACAATGATATATTCTTTTGGAGTGAAGAAAAGATATTCCACGAATCAAATCTCTCATAAATGAATTTATTATTACAGATTCAAATCCTTGTCCATGAATATTCTTTATATCAATAGCATATGTAAATAAATCGTATTCTCCTTTTTCCATTATTATACCTCTATGTCTTTCAATTTGTATACATTGTATTGTCTTATTAATATTTTCATGCACATAATTCTCATCAATCATTTTAAGTTCACGTAAAATCACTTTTTTAGGTGTATCAGTTGCAAAAATCTTAACAACTTTATCATCTTGATAATTGTATACAGATCCAAAACCACCAGAACCCAATTTAGCCAAAATTAGTGTTTCATCATCAGTAATTATTGGTTTTGTTTTCATACTACATTCTTGATCAAAATAGTCTTGTACAACATTTTGCATTTGAGTCAATATATTGAATTTCTCAATACCAGATGTATGAGACATTTTTTTATATATAGAAAAATAAAAATGACAACACAAAATTATGAATATTCGTTTCACTATAATGAGCCACTCCCTTTGCTACCAGATGATACGCAAGTGTATTACTTTGTAGGGCTCAAGCAAGGTCAACACACGAGCTACGGGCACTCGCACGATAATAATTTAAACATGAATATTACTTCAAACCCTGGAAATCCTAGTTTACATTTACATCATAGTTTACGTTTGAAAAGATGTCCAGCGGAAATTATCATACCTGAACCATCACAATCGATACCAACTTCTCCACCCCTACAATCCCTACCACCAGAATCGACACCAACTTCTCCACCCCTACCATTCCTACCACCACAATCGACACCAACTTCTCCACCCCGATCATTACCAAAAACACGTTCACAACATACACCCTCCAAAAATGAAGAACCACAAACAAACCAAAGAAAAAGAAATAGAAGAATTTGACCTTATTGATCAAAGTTTTTGCTTACGTTGTCGGGAAAATTTATATGATAAAAATCCTGCTAAAGCAATCATTATTACAAAATAAACCAAATTGAACGCTACAGACTTTTCTAAGAAAAGACTTTCTTTCAAACTTTTTATCAAATCTCTCAAAGCAAGAGCAACAATAAATGATAGTGCAGATAAGAGTAATGTCATTAATTCAAGTCCATATTCTCCATTTAACAACATTTACCTAATACTATTTTTTTTTTTCGAATGAATTCAGAAACTCGAAGTGCAAAAGACATTGTACACATTTTACTTGACAATTTATGTGATCATTACGAAAAACACCACATCAATAGAACAAATATTATGAACAATTATATTGCAAAAACAAAATCAGGAAATATATATCCACTCGAAGAAAATTGTGATCGAAAAATAGATGACTTACTGAATGGCAGAACATCACAATTCACTACAGTATTTCAGAATGAAAAATGTTGTGTAAAGCTTCATGATAAAATAATGGATAACGGAATGCCACTCATCATTATGAAGGTTAATAATATAATTATGGCAATTAAAAGAAGAAGTGATACTCATGTATTACTATTTAAGTACCAACCAAAGATTTTTGGTATGAAATGCGATTCTACTGTTGCCAAAAGTTATGCAGATCAATTAGAAAGTAATTGTTTTGAATGCTATTTAAATGACAAAAAATTTGAAAAAATTTTAGCTACATGGTTAGGCAGAAAACAAAGTGATTCGCCACAATCTACTCTTTATGTTGATACAAATAGCTTGAAAAACATGCTACAAAAAATTTCAACTGATTCCAGATGTTTTTTTCTTATTTCTGGTAATGATCCATATTTTGCATACTTTCAAGTAAACAACAACGAAAATAAAATTACATACATCTTACCTTTAGGTTGCTTTGTATAGTATATGGTCACTTAATTTAAAAAAATATTGTACGGTTATGAGGTGTTTTTTTTTATTTTAAAAGTTAAATGGGAAGTCAAGTTGTTCATACATTGTGCATGCAAACTTCCGACGCACTTCAAAAAAAGGAAGGTGAATTTGTCATGCAACTAGCAGGAGATAATCCTCGAATAAATGCTGTAAAATTAGCATTAGGATCTGTAGAATTACCGATTGTACAATGGACTATTGAAAATGATTGGTCTTTGTTGTATTTTTCGGAAGGATATCGAATTGATGCAAAATCATCATTTTTACGAATATTTGAAAGAAGTGATACAGAAGATAACACTCTTCAAATTCATGTGCCATTGTATTTAAACAAAATTGTAAACATAAAAAGTATGAGTGGAAATTTTTATTCAATCAAAACAGAATATCCTCATGGATTATGGGTTGAAGGACGTAGATCTTGTGTGCCAGCAATTTATTGGGGTGATGTCCAAATAATCTGTAGTTCATTGGGTAATGTCAATATATCAAAATTATTTGATGAAAACTATTTAGAATATTTAAGTGAAAATGAATTTATGATTCATACCACAAATGATACTAATTTGAATGGTGACTTTGGATTCCTATATGTTCCAACAATACCTTCTCCCCAAAGTTTATGTGATTTATTAACATATATATTAACATATTCAACATCATTAGGTTATTATAGTATGAAATATAATTCTATTGAAAACCGCGCAACTTTATCATCATCACAATATCCAAATAATAGTGATACTTTATACATCAAACTATTCGGTGGTAATCTTCCTAAATTGCTTGGATATTTATCAGATGAACATTTACAATCATTTAAAAAAAAAGATAATAGTGATTTAAATTTATCAGTATATCGTTATGATATTGCATATAATCAATGTGATCCTCCTCTTTGTTTACCTTCAGAAGTATTTCCAGGTTGGATGTCTGTAAAATTAACACCTGGTTGGTATAGTCCTGCACACCGTCCAATGTGTACAGGAAATCCGTTACGAATCAGTAGTGAAATTGAAAATGCTTTCAATAAATTATACTTTCAAATTCCTGAAAGAATACCAAAAGGACAAGCTACTTCACATTTTCTTGTATTTGTAGATCCGTTAGGAATTCAACAAATGTGTCCAATATTTGCAGGTAAATACAACGCAGAAACAATATGCGCGTATTTAGAAGATGAAATGACAAGATTATCAAGACAATCCGTTCCAACAACTCAATTTTCAATTTCATACGATTATTCCTCAAAAACATTTACATTTTCATGCGAAATTCGCACAGGAGATGGGGTGGTAAAACCTTCACCATTTTCTCTTGTATTTAATCACCCAATGTCAATAGATTCTGCACGATTCGGATTTCCACCAACATGTCTTAAAGGAATGGATACATATACATCATCTGAAGTTTACTTGCCATACATGAGTTGGAATGGTCGTTCGCATTATAATACTTATAAAATGTACGAAATAACTCATCAAAAAAGATTTATGTTTGATGCTTCACCATTTATTCAACTAAACGGATTGATACAAGGATATAATGAGAATGAATCTGAACTAATTATTACCACATATGTCGGACAACTTCCGTATGCAAGTGGCTTACAAGATGGAGATGTTATCTCTTTATTACCTACAACAACAACCGAACTTTTTACTTATACAGAAAAGGGGTGGATTGCAAAATCATGTTCACCATGTCCGATTGCATTTAATATTGGAAAAAACGCAATTGTACGTAGTTTTGGAGAAATTGATGCAAATTTAAACATGCCTTCTTCTGCACAAATAAATATACGTGTAAAAGTTAAATCATCTCCTAATCTTTCATCAGTATTAGGACAAATTGTCACTATTGTAACTGACAACGAACCATTCAATTTGTGTTTTGCAAACTTACCACGATCAATAAAACCTCACATGTTTGGATTTGGAAAACAAGCAATTCAATGGGGAATCGACGGAAGTGTATCTTCCGGAAATCTATTAATACCTCCTTTTGAAGCACCGGGTGTACATAGTTTGGATCATCCCGATTATGTACTCTTATACATTGAAGAAGGCAAAAAAAATACTTCATTACAACATCGTTCTTCTAATAATACAACAACACCATTTGCTAAATTGGTATTATATCCAATGTTCAGAGAAGAACGTATGCTTCCACGAGATACAACATTGTTAGGCAGCGAATTTTTGTCAACATTTACAATAAAATTCAAAAATCCTGATGGTACTCCATACCATTTTCATAATATTGACTTTTCATTCTCTTTAAATTTTATACGTTCTTCATCTGAATAATCAAATAAAACTTATCGTAAAGTTGTTAAGAACATATTATTAGGACATATGTCAGCTTCCATACAAAATGATGACATATTTACAGAAGGACAACATAATGATAATCGTACATGGTTAGTACCACTGATGATTTTATACATTCCTTGAGCTATCCAAATGGAACTACCAGCAATTATTCCCAATGAAATTATCCCTAATATTGATATTGAAAATATCATTAAATTATGTAAAATCTTTATTAAATCTTTCACTTGACATTGTAATTGTATTTCTTCAAGAACAATATTTTGCATTTTCTTTTTTTAACTTTTTTTATTTGCTCATGTTTCACTAAGTAAAAAGACTTTCAAATAAAACATTACATTTATTCCAAGACATACAGGACATATATTTTTACTTTACGGAAACTTTTAAATTAAAATTCTTTTTTAATATATCTTCATGAACAAAATATGGTACTAGTTCTTTATCCTGTAATATCATAGCAGTAAAATAATTAAATTTTTCTTCAAGTATACTTTTTAAAAAATCATCTGTTTCTATATCTTCAGGATCTATTTTGATGCATTTATGATTTGATGCAATACATTCTCCATCTTTACATTCTTCATCTTTACCTGTGAAAACTTCCAATATTCTATAAAAGGGCCCTGTTTGAAATTGAATTAAAGGTGGTTTAGTACGATCTGAATGATCAATAGCTTTTTGTGCAGGTCGTACAGATTGAAATGTTGGAGGTTCCGATAGCGGTTCATAAGAATAAATTATAGGTTCATTTTGTCTTATTTCATTTTGTCTTATTTCATTTTTGTCTTCATTTTTCAATTCTGGTATACGTGCTTGATATTGTGGTCCTCGACGTGTGTCCAAGCGTATTTTGGGCGTGTTATAGTTTTCCTCACATACCACAGACTTCTTTTTCTTCTTATTCGCATTCACCACAGACTTCTTTTTCTCCTTCTTGGCATTTTCCAGTATTTTATTGGGAATTAAGTCAGATTTTTCTTCAAAAAACTTTATCATTTTTGGATGCATCTGTACATTTTGTGTGTTTGAATAAACAAGCCAATTAAAATTTTTATAGTAGATGGAGACTGAATATTCATTTTCTAATTTTCCTTCTTCTAATTTTCCTTCTTCTAATTTTCGTTTATGTTCCTTACCTCTAAAAAAAAGTTCAATCAAACTAAGCTCTGCTTTCCACATTTATTTTTTAAAACTTTTTTTTTCTGAAGTTTTCTTTTAATATTTTATGAAGTTTTTGTAGTCATCATCCAAGCATCATCCAAGCATCATCCAAGCATCATCCAAGAAATCAATTTGTGATTTTCAGAAAATATTTGGATTCAAAACTGAAACATGGTATTATTAAAGTGTGACAACTTTAAAATTCCTTAGTAAATTTATTTACAAACTAAAAATGCCACAATCACAAATCGCGACATATAATCAAGTATTTGAAAAAAATAAAACAAAAATATTTGATTTCATGTCATCATTGACATTAATCATTCTATTTATAACAACTCTTTTAACAGCATCCGGTTTATATTGGATTGCTCAAATTATAAACGCTATAGCAAATGGAGACAAAGAAATCATAATATCTATCACATATTTTGATGCGTTGAAATGACGCTATGCAAAAAAAACATAAGAGAAAATGAACACTCCAGCAGTATGGTCTTCAAATATAATTCGAAATTTTGAACGAATTCTTGAATGGTCGGACTGTGTGATAATAATGTGTGATATAAATTCTCAAGAATATGATTTTTACAAAAGCAAATGTGTTTACAAAATAGAATTCGAGGATTTACAAAATGCAATAACATCATGGGGACCGAATTTTGGTGCCATACTACAATGGATTGTTACTGGTATAAATAGTATTCGAAACAATAATAGAATTCCAGAACATTGTTTGATTGATAGTATAGAAATTAGTGAATTTGAAGAAACATGGGAAAAACATATTAATCATAGTCGTCAAATACTCGACAAATTAAAAAATAAAATGTTAAATCTAAAATCAGATGTAAAGGAAAAAATTAAAACATTTTCTGAAGAAGAATCGGATGATGAATATAGTAGTTATTCTGATTATTCCGAATCAACTTCATCAGATGAAGATGAAGATGAAGATGATGACAATTACGAATCAATGAAAAAAAGAGTACATGAAGAAAAAAAGCGAGAAAACAGAAAACGTGAAGAAGTTGATGATGAAAATGAAAGTAATAATATTAAATATGACACAAATTATAGTGAAGAAAAAAATACACACGACAAATTTTACAAGGGACAGAGGAACATAGATATAACAGATGAAAACCAATTCCAGAATGCATTGAAAGAAAAGAGAACAAAACCAAAAAAGTAAATCACAAACCAATAAGATTAAACCACTTATCTCGCGTTGTTTCTACATATTCTGTAGTATTTAATTTTGTGTTGTTAAATTGACGATTATTTGGTAATTCTATAAATTCATTTTTTTTATTATTGGGTTGAATCTGTACTCTAATTTGTGATATAACCCTTTTTTGTCTTTGATATGTTAAAATATTCATAAAACATGATATTCCTATAAGTAAAGAAACATCAAAAAATGGAATACTACAAATACTAATCATACCTTCTGAAAAGAATGGACATTCACATTTATTTTTACTATAAAACGAACATAATTGTTGTACATAAAATGAAGTTATGTTAAGTAATATAGAAATTAATAAAAAGAAGATAGATGACAAAATTAATGCATTAACTTTAAAAAACATAAATATTATTGGGATCAAAGGTACAATAATAGAAACTACAAATATTAAAGGTCTCCATGATACAAAGTTCAAAATATTTGATGCTATTACTGTTTGAGTATTATTTTCAAATACACATGATATGTTTTGACATGTTTCTGATGTGTATGTACATAAAGTTTGAGAAATACTATCAAATATATCCCAAACTAATAAAACAGTCCACAACATAATAAATGTTTGAACTATTGTATGAAGTACTATAATAATTCTACGTTGTTCACGTTTATAAATGAACTTTAAGTTGTGATTTAATAAACTGATCATATATAATGAAGATGTAATGAAAATCAATATTGACGGAGATATATTCAAAGCAAATATTGATACAAATGATGTAGATGGGAAATTATCAACCTCTAATTCAAACGAATTTGATCTTGCAAAAATACTTTCAAAAGGTCTTGATATGTTGCACATTTAAAATATATAATAAAAAAAAAGTGCGTCAAATTTTTTTCTTTCATATGCAAAAATGATACAATGCATCTTGTTGTAGATTTATCTAATCAAATTATATTACCACTAATTCATGAAGAAACCCTCGACTCATGGATAAAACGTGTAAACAAAAGATTAAAATTTGTTCTGAGTGTTGCATTTCGCTTAAAACTACGACCTATTTTTGTATGTGATGCAGGTTATACAACAAATGAAGTAATACAAAAGTGGAAAACAAGAAGAGAAAAAGAACTTGAAAAAGGGATACGAAAAATTCCATATTGTGCAGATATGATTATATGTGAAATTATTTTGAAAAGAAAATTGAATATTGTTTTTGATAAAAATTATAACGCAGATGATATCGTTGCAACTATCGCAAACTTTCACCCCAAAAGCATAATTTTATCTCGTGATATGGATTACTTTAGATATGACAATGGAATTTTAAATAATCGAATATATTACATAAATAAAGGACATAATATAACTCAATTGCAAATGAAAGGAAATCCAAGAGACCCATTACAAACCATAAGGATGTATTTCCCAATATTTGCAACATGCAACAACGACTTCATTAAATTCGTTTATAATGGTATTTATGTTCGAGGTACTGCATATCCTTTAGGTGAAAAAATTACACAACAAAGTCTCCATTTAGTTACACGTAAATACAGACAATTATTATACACAGATAATGTACATGAACTTTTTCCAATTTGGAAGAACGATAAAGTCTATTGGATTGATGAAATCATATCTCCTATAGAGGGTGCTTTTCCAACAACTACAACTTTGTTGACAACCGAAATTATTAAACAAATTAATGGCTTCTTAGATACAAATCATAAAATGACAATAATAACTATGGCGTGTGAAATCTTTGCTGCAAAAAACAAAACATCCTTGCTTCATGAATTGAAATCATATTCTCAGAGTTTCCATCTCGATTGATGGATCGGGTTTATTTTTTTTGTGTCGAACCCATTTTGTAACAGCATATAAAAACAAAAGACACAAAATTACACATGAACAAATTGTAATAGCACTATCTTCAACAATAACTATAATAGATGAATACATTGGTGGAGATGGACTTAATGTAAATTTTAGTATATATGAAGGTGAATTAAAAGGATGTAATGGTAATGGTGGTGAAAAAGAAGGTGGATAGTATGAAGGCAAAAAATATGATGGTGAAGGATATACAGGTAAAGACGGTGGTAAAGACGGTGGTAAAGACAGTGGTAAAGGATACGCAGGTGAAGTATATGAAGATATATTAAATGAAGGCAAGCTATTATCTCCTAAACACTTGTAATCTTTTTCATGATTTAGTGTACAAATAGAAAAATGAAACGAATATTCATCATGACAATAATCATTACACTCTGTATTCAAATCTATGTCAGAAATAACAAAAAAACTATTTATATTATACACACAATATCTTAAAGTGTTGTTAAAATATGTAGTACTTATAATACGATTTTCCGTACAATTTTTGTTACATTTCAAACATGACAACAAGATGTCATTGAAACCCATTTCTGTTTGATAAAAAAATAAATCTACAATATGAACAAATGTTGTCATTATTTATATTACACTTAGGACAAAAGTGTGTATCCAACTTGCATACAGCAAATACACTTGGATTCCCGATAACGTCTCAAGTTTCAGTTACTTCTAATGGATTTGTAAATTTGTCATATCCTCGTTTCTACAATTTAATTGAAGATATATGTTTATGCTCTAATCAAAGAACATTAAATGGTATTACAATACAAGGTGCAGTATCAAATGGAATTTGTGAAGATGAAGGTACAAATGCTTTGTATGATTTTGGTACAGATTGTGATGATTGTGGAAGTCGTGGTAATTATCCATCATATCAATGTGGAAGCTGTACAACTTATGACACAGTTATACTTACAGATGTATATGACTCAAACTCAATTGTTGATGGAGTCTATTGTATGACTCCATACGCAAATGTATTATACTCACAAATTTTTAACTTTCATTCATTATCTTTTCTAGAAACAGGATCCGAAGTTTGTTTATTATATATCATAGAAAATGGAAAGCAAGTACCGTTTCAATTACAATCACAAAATATTGTAATTCATAACAACAGAAATGCATTTTCTGGATTACAAACAACAATAAATGTTTCTAATACTATATACAATGTTCCTGGTACGGAATTCATAGACCCAGCTATATACATTTCATTTTCATTACCCGGTGATTATGAACTACAAATTACAACACAGAATTCATATTATTCATATAATGTAAAAGTTATTAACGATGATGCATATCCGATACTCACAGACATTGTGTTTCAAAATAGTGTTATAATTACACAAATGTACAAAACAATTTCTCAAACAACATTCACTGCTTATATTCCTTACTCAATGCTATCATGTACTCAACTCAACAACAATTTATATAGTGTAAATACAGATTGTTCTCTAAATTCTGAATACAATAAATTATTATTGCAAACATCAACACATATTTCATCATATCCATTTATTACTCAAATCAAATTTCCAAAATATTCAAATTATCTTCCAATTATAAGAACACTTGAAAACGATTTTCGTGGAATGATAACTTTAAATACTAAATATCTCGAAGAAAATCGTTTATTATTTGAAGTATATGTTACAACTCAACAATTAAGCGCTATTCAATTATATGGCTTACAAATAAAACATGAAAATATTTCAAAAATTAGTAATGGTAATTGTCATAATCATATTACATCAAATGGTTTAAGTCTAACACACAAAACAGATGGAGGTGGTGAAAATTTTTGCGTATGGACACACAAAAATAAAATTACATCAATGAATTTAAATTCCAACTTTATTAATGTTATTTATGCTAAAATACCCGCATCATACAATATGTTGAACCCAGTTAATGGGTTAATATACTTGTTTGGAATTGAAATGGAATACACAAATAACACATTTACATTTGAACTTGAAAATGATCCAACTATTGTATATTTAACATCCCAAACAACACGGGTGTCACCAATGTGTACAACACAAGAAGACATAACACAACAAAAGTTTATAATGATATGTAAACCTTCTTACTTATACAACTTATATTCCTCCCCCATAATGAGCACAAAAATGCCAATCAAATCAATACCAACATCAACATTAATTCAACCCACAACTACACTGCCTCTTGATACTTCTACATGTCTAAATGACAATATATTATATACAACATCAAATATTCAATTCGGATCTCAAACGCTTGGGTTTTTCAGTCCAATTGGACCTAACATGACAAGTATTCATTGTAATTATATACATATGTTATACAATAGTGAAAATATGAAATATACATCCTCAAATGTATGTGATATTATGAACAATTACATTGCAAAAGTAGATGAAGTATATCATTATTTATCATGTTGCTCTTGTAACACATATACAAATCCACCCATGGCTCCCACAATGATACAACTTCCTGCTCAACCACCTTTACAACCATTGCCTCCACATCTTCCACCTCCCCCATCCACACCGCCACATTCACCTCCTGAAAATTTATCGGATCAAACAATATTAGTATCAAAAGAACAGGATAATTCTAACAATATAGTTTCATACTCACTCGTTTGCAATAGAAACAATAATCTAGTAATGAATATTTCTGGTTCAACAGACACTACATATTTAGGATCACCATGTAACTCTCCAACTGTCAATATATGTCAAACAATAATTACAGGAGATATTTGTACTGTAAATATAAATTCTATTTCATCATGGCACGCTCAATTCACTTCTAACTTTAATCCTCCAGATTTCTTGTGTACAATAAATTATACAAAACAAGAAAATACCTGCAATTTCACAGCAGCTTCGATTCGGGCCGAATATTTTGCACCCTCACCATCTCCACCTCCACAATTTGAAACATCACGATGGGTATACAGTTCTGTCAACCACTGTCAAAATTTATTACAACAAGGTATCATAGACTATTATACAACTCGAACATACAATCACACAACAGTAAATTTTAATACAAGTTTTATTGAAACATCCCCTTATCATAGAACATGTGCTATGTTTACAACATTTGACAAACTTGTTGAAATACCTCAATTGTCATATATCACATATGAATTCTTACCTGGTTATCAATTTGCTCCAATATCAAATTATACAAATATTAATTTACAATTTACAGCCTACATAAATGATTACGAATATTCTTATCCTGGAAACGATACAAATACTCTTAACTTTATTCCCTTTTTAATGAATAGTCATGAACACAAAATTTTGTCAATACAAGTTCCAAGTACATAATAAATTTGCGATAATTACCTTAAAAAAAAAAAATACAAAACATAAAATGAATTTCATTCCACAAAATATGAACTTTATATTCGCTTTAATTGAAGCAGAAAACAAAGAAGATCGTATTTATCACGGTACAGAATGGATGTCGTATTGGTTAAAATTTAAAAAAAAATGTGGAGAAAATGGATGTATTATTTTTGATATTGATGATACATTGATTGACTCGAAAGAAAAAAGCATAAAAAGCATGATTCGTTTATACAAACTATGTATTTCTTTAGGATTTACTGTAAATATAATTACCGCCCGCCCAGATACTCATGCAAATCGTAAGTATACTGAAAGACTTTTAAAATCGAAGGGAATTCATGAATATGAAGCTTTATACATGATGCCTGCAAATATGAGTGATAAAATAACATCATACAAATTATCTTCTTACAAATTTAACGCACGAAATGATATTTCCACACGTCACAAAATACTTGCAAATTGTGGTGATATGTGGACTGATCATGTTAAAAGTATTAGTAAATATAAACATCTTCAAGAAAGAGATATTAATGAATGTGCTATTTTATTTCCCGAACAATATCCATGTCTGAAACTTCCTGGAACTTATCAGAAATAATTTTATGTAATTTTTCATTTTCCTCTTCTTCATCTATGTCTTCATCTTCTTCATCTATGCCTTCCTCTTCTTCATCTATGCCTTCCTCTTCTTCATCTATGCCTTCCTCTTCTCCACTATTTGATTCATAAAAATTATCTAACTCATCATCCCAAAACTGTTCTGAATCATCATCACTGCAATCTAGAAACTCACAAATTCCTGGCTCATCAATAAATTTCAGTTTTCGTTTATTACATTTATCAATAATCACAGGATGATTAATATTCCTTGATACACGATTAAAAAATGGATGCATTTAATTTTTTTTTCAAAAGAAAGGTTCAATATTTTTTTTTTTGTGTATATCTTGTAAATGAAGACTCTCTTATATTTTGTATTTACAAGTAGTAATTTTACTTATACATATCCACCATTTCCTCCTGCTTTACCATTCCAAATTACTACACGAAATCAACCACCACCACCTCCATTGCCAAACCCACCCGAACCTTCTCCACCTCCTCAAACACACAATCCCGCTCCACCACCACCACCATTACCAAAACCTCCTGAACCGTCTCCACCTCCTCAAGAACCTCCATCACATTCACCACCATTTTCACCTCCTGTTTTATATCCACCTCCACAACCTCCTTTACCATTTTTACCTATGCAAAACTATGAACAAATGTTAAATGAATCAAACATTGGAACAAGAAATGCATATAATAATGAAAATTGTACAATAGATTTTTCACATATTAATCAATCAAGATTTGTTTGTAAAGATGGATCGATAATACCACTTCAAAACACTCTCTTTACACGACAGATACAACAAAGGTACCCAAATGGAAATTATCTCGAATTTTATCCTCATTGGTGGGGAAATCGAATGTACTATAATTCAAATAACGGTATTGATCTTGATACTACTCACATAAAATACGCTTATACTGGACATCACGAGGTCATTGGAATATTGACGGACTCAATGACTAATGAAATATGGCCAGCACCATTTGGCCGTGTCTATGATTGGATGGATGGCGGAATGCAAGATTGCTATGATAATATTAAAAAGAGTTGGGGTCAATCAAATACAGCAACCACAAAACATTGTGATGCTTTACGTAAACAAGGAACTTGTTATGTAGAAACTGGAGGATCAAATCCAACATCAAATCCAACTCTTGCACAAGATGAAAGTTTAAACGGATTTAATTCTGGAGTTTATGATTGGCAGGGTACTTGCAATGGTAAATGGTGGAGTACATATATAAAGGCTGGTCAAATCGCATCGTCAAGTAGTTGCTACTCTACACGAGTATTCGAACAAGACATACTCATGGTTGGTGGTAGTATATCAGGTATTCAAAGTTATATACCGACTGGATCCGATAAATTTGATATTAGCATTGATTTTAAATGCCCTGCTACCATCGGAGCCGGATATTATGATATATGGCATTTCGGCCACAGCGCCGGTGGCAATGATATGATAAATCTTGTATTCATTAGAATAAATAATGATCCCGGTACAAATCAATATGGTGGAGACGGTAAACATTACATTTCTACTGAATGGTGGGGTAGTAGTTTCAAATATAAATTTATGCATAAATCACGCATTTGTGATGGTGAATGGCATACTTTCCGTCTTACATTTGACGGTACTGGAGGTTCCACATCAAATCCTAATAGACGAATGTACTTAGATAAAAGAGATTTATTTGAAAATTTACCATATTACCCCACTGATGACAATTGTGGATCATGGTCCACAACACTCACTGAATGTTATGTTTACCCAAATAATATGAAGACCTTACACGCGGATCGAACCGATTACTGGATAGGGAATAGTCCTCTGAGTTGGTTGACTAATTGGCCGGGAAGTCTTAAAAACCTTCGTATAAATCATCAAACGCAAAGTGAAAATGATGAGAGACCTTGTTATTATGAAAAGACTTTTGTGTTCAGTGATTGGGTTGCGCTATTTGCAGTAGCTGGTATAAATAAAGCATGGCAGAACGCGAAGGTAGAAGGTATATATTATCATGATGGGTATGAATGGTTGCCATTTGCATTACACAGTTATGAAAATGCTGTAAGTGGGCATACGGGTTGGTTTTCAACCGGTACATCAAACGCCATACCTCGAGGTACTATCTTGAATGTAGCTGAAAGGAATAATATTCAAAATGGTCATACCGCATATACCCACACCGTTAACCTTTGTGATAAAATAAGTGATGCAATGAATACATACGCCAATACTAATGGTAAACAATATATGAGTTGTTTGGGACTTTCACAATATCAAAATCATTTTGCATATAAAGGTTACCCTGGTGATGTTGAAAATGTGCAAACTAAAAAAGTAAAAATAATTTATCGAAAATTAACTAATTATCCATGGTTTAATCAAATTAATGTATATGCTGTCCCTGATAGACCATATCGAGTACCGTCAACAAGAACAATGACATTCAAATACCTGAACGAGCAAACGTTTACTTCAGCAAATTGCAATGCGGGTAATGTTGAAACAGATTCACAATCAGCTAATCTACCAACAGGAACTTTTTCCTACGACATTAGTGTTGATTTTAAGTGCGGTACAACGCTTACTAATCATTATTCTACTACTTATATTTTATGGGAATACGGAAGTCATCAATTGCAACTTGATCCTGCAAGTGGTAACACGGGTAAGTTTGTGAATTCGTGGAGTAATAGTGATAAGTTAAATTGGTACTTTGAAGATAAAACTTATATTTGTGACGAATATTGGCACACAATACGTGTCACATATGATGGATTTGTTAGAAAGTTATACTTTGACGACACTGAAAAAATGCGAGATGTTCCATCTGGAACACATGCATCTACAAATACTGGAGTTTGTTTTGGCGGAAGTGGCAACAATCATTTTAGAGGTGAACTGCGAAATTTACTATTCTTAGCCCCGCCACCACCACCGCCTCACTGTCCCTCTATCTATGTTCAGTTTGGGGGTGCTGACGAATGCGCACAATGCAGTAATACCGCAGGTCAAACCGGAGGTACTGTATATTCGCCATTGAACCAGGGAGATCAAGTTGGGAATACTGCAATAGGGCTAGCCGGCTACTCTAACCAAATGAGGTGTGTTGAAATTCGAAGAACATGCTTAGTTCTACAAATGTGGACAGAACTTGGACACCCAGCTCATGGCAAGGTAATCGGTATGTGTTCCTTAGGAAATGAGCACTGTTGTACCGGTACATCCCCCGGTGGTTTTAACCGCTTTGATGCACCAGGGCATATTGGGGTTTTAAATAATAAAATCATAATACAGGATGCGGGTGGAAATGTAAAGTGGACTGATCACTGGGGCATGTTTAGTACGTTTGTCACCCCCGCTCCACCATCCCCACCATCACCACCATCGCCTCCACAATATCCATTACCTCCTCCTCCATCACCATCCCCACCTCCTCCATCACCATCTCCTCCTCCATCTCCTCCTCCTCCATCGCCATCCCCACCTCCTCCATC
>MDSV01204223.1_pt1 | contig 16761 bp, 12 predicted proteins | sample 810851 | NCBI WGS metagenome assembly MDSV01 (sample SAMN05326640, study PRJNA326480) | marine metagenome | isolation source: seawater | place: Atlantic Ocean: North East | collected 2012 | reverse complement strand
ATTAATTAATACTAGTGAAGATTTAACGGAAAAAAGTGAATTTAATAAGCCTTTAAGTAATTTTTTACTGGATTCTCTTTCCAAAAGCTCTTTAGGAAGATTGGTTGAAAAGAGCCCTTTAGGGGATATCAGTTCTTATTCTTTTGCCTTTAACAAAAAGAATGAAAAGATGGTAATTATAAAAATTTTCTATCACCCCTCGAATTTTTCCGATAAAACAGAAGTTTGGGCTTTTTTAGAAAGACTACTTCTTATCTTCTTTTTACTATTTATCGGAGCCGTAATTCTAGCTTATTTTCTTTCAACTTATATTACTAAATCAATAGTAGCAATAAGTCAAAAAATTAAAAAAGTAGAAATAGCAGAGAATAACGAGCGATTAAATTGGGAAAACAATGATGAAATTGGAATTTTAGTAAATGCGTATAATGATATGCTTAATAAACTTGAATTCAGTAAGGAAAAACTAGCTCAGAATGAAAGACAAATTGCTTGGAGAGAAATGGCCAAGCAAGTTGCTCATGAGATAAAAAACCCACTTACACCAATGAAATTGAGTGTTCAACACTTACCAAGGTTATTAGAATCTTCCAATATTAAAGATAAAAGGACCCTACACGATTTTCAAACTAAAATGATTCAACAAATTAATTTATTAACTGAAATTGCTGATGAGTTTTCTAATTATGCAGACCTTCCAAAAGGTAAAATGAAAGAAATTAATTTATTATTAATTCTTAAAAATTTAATTAATTTATTTAAATATGAAAGCAAAGTAAAGTTTAAGATTAATACTATAAAAGAAGATTCATGTATAATTTTTGGAGATGAAAACCAATTAATTAGAGTATTTAACAATTTAATACAGAATAGTCTACAAGCCATGAATTATCAAGGTGATATTGAAATTATCTTCACCAATAATGAAAAAATATTAAAGATTGATTTTATAGATACTGGACCAGGAATCGGACAAGAAATACATGGCCAAATTTTCGAGCCTAAATTTACTACTAAATCTCAGGGAAAAGGGTTGGGACTAGCTTTGGCTAAACAGATTTTAGATAACCACAACGCTTCTATCTCTATATTAAAATCGACATCCGGAGCGCACTTCCTACTCTCATTTGAAAGTTATGAGCCAAAGAATTAAAGGACTTTTTTTAAAGGCAACGAAGTTGAACCATCTTTCCACAATTGTTGAGTTATATACCCAACAACATGGTAGAGCTAGTTTTATTTTTTCTAGGGCACCTAAAAAAAACACCTCTTTTTTATTCCAGCCATTTCATTTTATAGAATTTTCTTGTTCCTACAACAATGAAAAAAAAATTAATAGAGGTTCAAAACCAGAATTAATTTTCCCGATTATTGATATTATAAGCGATATTCGAAAGACTGGATATGCATTATTACTTACTGAAATTTTAAATAAGGTAATTCATAAAGAAGATAAGAATGAAGTATTTTTTTTAGCATTAAAAAAAATGATATTATCTTTTGAAGAGCAGCATTTTAATTCTGTTTTTGGGGTTTTTTTCTTAAAAGAATTACTTATTTACTTTGGAATTCAGCCAATAAATAATTACTCCTCAAAATTTCCGTTTTTTCTGGTATCCGAAGGAAGATTTTCTAGTGAATTGGATCCTTCATTAGTTGATAATTTTCCTTATAATTCTTTTCATCAATTATTAGGCACGAATATTGATAACATATTTTCTTTTAAAATAAATACAGTTAATAGGAGATTAATAATGGAGTTGCTTTTGAGATATATGTTTTATTATGATTTAATCAATACTGATAAATTAAACTCTATAAAAATCTTACAATCTATATATGATTGAGAGTTCTATTTAATAGGTGCATAGGTTTATTTATTTTCTATTTTTTTATTTTTTTTCAAATAAAAAGTCAGGAACTATTGTTTAAAAGCGAAATTGGAAACAGTTTAAATGTTTCACAAATAATAGTAGCAAATTCCATTAGAAAAGATACGTTCAATAAACATCATTCTTCTTCATTTAATATTTCGTCATTTGTAAATTGTGATACGATTTCTATTGTAATAAATGATACCATGATTTCAAGATCATTAAAAGAAATAATAGCTAATAATTATGAATTTATCGTAGAAACTTCCAATATCCAATCACTTCCACTTTTTGAGACTAATACTATCAAGAAGTCCCAATTAGCAGATGGACTTGGAGAACTCAATCATCAAGTAATTACTCAAAATCAAATTTATAACACTAATGTCTCAACTAGCGCAGAATTGCTACTACTAAATCCAGAAGTAACAATTCAGAAAAGTAGTTTTGCAGGTGGAAGTCCTATTTTAAGAGGTTTTGAGGCTAATAGAGTTTTACTGATGGTAGATGGGGTAAGAATGAATAATGCAATTTATAGAAGTGGACACCTTCAGAATACTTTAACGATTGACCCTTTTATAATGGAGAATTGTGATATAATTTTCGGGCCCTCTGCTGTGACTTATGGCAGCGATGCCATAGGAGGAGTCGTCCATTACAAAACAATGAGCCCTATTCTTTCTAAATTTAAAGATTCTTCCAAGTTTGCAGTAACCTACTTTTCAAGAATTAATACTGCATCCAATGAATTTTCTAATCATTTAAATTTTCAGATTTCCAAATCTCGATGGGCTAGCTTAAGTGCGATTACCTATAAACGATTTGGCAATGTTAAAATGGGAAGAAATAGAGCCCATGGATTTACCAACTGGGGACTCGATTCTTTTGCTGTAGGTACGTTTGATTTTAAGGATTCTATGTTGATTAATGACAACCCAAATATTTTAATTGGAGTTGGGTATAGCCAAATAGACCTTATGAATAAAATACTTTTTACCATTAGTTCAAAGGTAAAAGTATTATTGAATTCACAATTTAGCAGTTCTTCCAATATGTCCAGATTCGACCAGTTAAATAATATTGAAAATGGAGTTCCGCAGTTTAGTCAATGGGATTATGGTCCTCAAATAAGATCGCTAAATTCTTTAAAACTCTCAATAACAAAATCTAATTCTATTTTTGACGATCTCACAGCAAATTTTTCTCATCAACTAATAGAAGAATCAAGGATTACAAGAAATTTTAACAGCCTATCACAAAAAAATAGAATAGAAACAGTGAATGTATTTGGCTCACATATCCAGTTTTCTAAGTCTTTTAAAACAAATACTACCTTAACCTATGGAACTGAGATTTATTACAATAATGTAAATAGTAATGCATTTTCCTTAAATATTGTAGACTCCTCTTTATCTTTTTTAGATACAAGATATCCCGATTCTATTGGAAAAACTTTTTTGCCTGCATTTTATACCAATATCAATATTAAAAAACCTAATTTTTCTATTATTGGCGGGTTAAGATATACTTGGAATTATGTCTATGCTTCTTACTCCAATAATTATTTAATTCCTCTTTTAGATAATAAGTTTAAAATTAATAAGCACTCTTTAAGCGGGACTTTAAATATGATTCTATATCCTAGCAAAGACACAAAAGTTCTTTTAGAACTCAGTTCTGGATTTAGATCCCCTAATATTGATGACCTTGGGAAAACCTTTTTGAAAAATAATTTTATAACTATCCCTAATAGCGACTTAGTCCCTGAATATGCTTACAATACTTCTTTAGGATTTAGTAAAAACTATAAGAGCCGCAATTTTTCTACAAATTTTAGATCATCTGCATTTATAACTTTATTAGAAAATACTGTTGTTAAAGAGCCGCTTGAAATGAATGGAAGCGATTTTATTTATTATGATAGTATTAGCTACATTATTCTTGCCAACCAAAATGGAGATAAATCTCTAGTTTACGGTTTAAGTGCAGCTATAAATACAGTTTTTTTTGAAAACATAATTTTTACCACGAGTATTTGCTATACAAAAGGACAGTTTTGGTCTAATAAGCTTCCACTTGGTCACATTCCCCCATTATTTGGAAGGGTCAATTTAAAGTATAATTTCAATGAGTGGGATTTTTCACTGAGGACTTTATTTAATAACATTAAAAAACTCCAATATTTTGGTTCTGGCAATGTTGACAATCAATTAGAGGCAACATCAATAGGATATCCAAGTTGGTGGGTGTTAGATGCTCAAATAGGATATAGCTATTCAGAAAAATCAAAGTTAAATATAGGAGTTTTTAATATTTTAGATATTCATTATAAAACCTTTGCATCAGGTATTTCATCACCTGGAAGAAGCCTTATGTTGTCTTTAAAATTAGCTATTTAAAATTAACTCTTTCGCATAGTTCAAAGGAGCTACCTTTGAATCTTTTTTAATTGCAATTACCACAGAGGTTTGTAATTGTCCTATTTCTTCAATAAGACCTAATTTTTCTTCTAATATTTTTTCAAAAGAGGGAATATCATTAGTAACTACTCTTAGCTGGTAATCAAATTTTCCAGTAAGTTGTAAGCACTCTTTAACTTGATCAATATCTTGAATTTGCTCTAGAAAACTAGCAACTGTTCCAGTTTTTTGTTTGATAAGTGATAAATGTATTAAGGCTGTAAATCCAAGGCCTAACTTTGAATTATTAATCACTGCATGATAGCTTTCTATTAACCCAGATTTTTCTAGTTTTTGAACCCTTCCCAAAGTGGGGGCTGCTGAAAGTCCAATGACTTTACTTAGCTCAATGTTAGTAATTTTACTATTTATTTGTAAGGCTTTTAAAATTTTTAGATCTATTAAGTCAAGCTTCATTACTAAATTTTAAAATAAAATTAACTTAATTAACGTAATCTTAAAATTTTGTTTTAAAATATTTCATAAATAATAGGACGTGAAGGTGAAGCATCATTTTCAATATTTGCCAAAGAAATATTTAATAAGTATTTTCCATCTTTTACTTTATCTGGTATTCCGATAAGTTCTGTAATTGTTCTTTTTTGATCTATTTCATTAGGATAATTCCAAAAAGCTTTGTGGGCTAGTAATTTACCTTGATCAAATTCTTTATCTACCGAAGGCTGATCAATTAATAAATGTTGAACGCCAATATTTCTAAGATAAGCTGCTGTTTCTTCTTTTAAATAAGGCCAATTAGTATTATGATAGGTTTTATATGCTAATTCTTCAAAATGATTTTGAGTTCTTAAAATAACCGCTTCCATCTTGGGTAAAATTTTGTTTTTTATTTGGTCTACATCGATAACTAAATCTGTTTCTTTTCCCCCCTTTTCATCAATAATGAACTCTTTTTTTGGGACAACTGTAATTACCTGAGACATAAAATGAAAGGATTGAAGAATTTCATTTACATAAATATTATCTTGGCTAATATGACCAACTGACTCAGTATGAGTCATATTTCCATGTGGGTTTATTAGAAGTTCTCTAAAATTTACTGATCCACCTTCTTTTACACTTCCAATAAACCCCTCGCTTTTTATTGTATTTATTTTAATTTCATCTACGTACCATGCTTTAAAGCTGTTTTTTACTTTGGAGGTAAGTGATAGATCTATAGGTCGATTAAAATCAACTTTAAAGTTTTCATTATTTGTACTTATTTTAACTTTCATATTGTAAATAATTCTCTTGAAACATATTCAGATAATAACCATTTTTCTTTTCGCATTATAATATAATCTTGTTTTTGAATAATTAATTTTTTATTGATCAATTCTTTTATTTTTTCAATAAGTCTAGACTTATTATCAGCGTTAGTATTTTTGAATACTGTTTCTAAATTAAACCCATTTTTAGTTCTTAACCCTAACATAATTATTTCATTTATAAAATCATTTGTCGTGAGTTTTTCTTCTTGATAAAAAACATTTTCTAAGTCAATTTTTTTTATGTATTGTGCATTATTTGAAATATTCCATCTTCTTTTTCTTTGAATAAAAGAATGAGCACCAGGCCCAAAACCGATATAGGAGAATCGCTTCCAATAATTTGAATTATGAAAAGAATATTTTCCATTTAAAGAAAAGTTGGATACTTCATAATGATCATAACCTTTTGATTGCAATTTATTAGAAAGCCAAAGGAATTCTTGTTCACTTTGTAGGTCATTTATACTTTTTAATTCATTTTTCTTTTCTAAATGTCCAAAGTAGGTTCCCTCTTCTATAGTCAACAGATAACAAGATAAGTGAGATGGATCAAACTCTAAAATACTTGAAATCTCTATGGCATAATTTCTATTTAAAAAAGAAGGGGTTCCATAGATAAAATCAATACTAATATCTTCAAATTTATATTTTTTAATGAGATTTAAACCATCAATTATTTGTTGGTTGCTATGTATCCTATTCATCCATTTTAAAACCTTATTATCAAAAGACTGAACTCCAATACTTAGCCTATTAATCCCCAACGCCTTAAAATGATCTAGTTTTTCTTCATTTATATCTTCTGGATTTATTTCTAGGGTAATTTCATTTAAATTTCTAAGTTCTATGACCTTTTCTAAAGAATGGAAAATAGTGGTTAACTCTTGTAAACTTAGCAGAGATGGAGTTCCTCCTCCAATGTATAGACTTTTTACATCTTTTGGAATTTCACTCTTTCTTAAAATAATTTCTTTAGTAATGGCAGATACTAAATTACCCTTTGAAGCTAACGAAGTACTAAAATGGAAATCACAATAATGACAAGCCTGTTTGCAAAAAGGGATATGTATGTAGATACCGCTCATTATTAGTTGGTCTTATTTATTCAAAATCTTATTTTCCTTTAAGAAGATAATAATTGTAAATTTACTGTAATCTTTTACTTATGATCATCGGAAAATTAAACGATAGTTTTCAGTCTGTTTTAAATAATCAAAGGCTCAATGAGTTTGAGGTTTTAGACATCAACGTTTCTAAAAATGAAATAATTTTAGTTAAGAAAAATCAAAAATTCATATGTAAGATTATTCAAAAAGATAGTATTAATCAATCTTTTATAATTAAGATTAACGGTCATATATCATCAATTAAATTAGTAAAACCTATAGAAAAAACTATTGAAAAATTGGGAATTAACCGGCAAAGCCATCAGAACTCCAATTCACTAAAAGCACCTATGCCTGGTCTTATATTAGAATTATTAGTTCAAAAGGGAGATATTATCCAAAAGGGAGACCCTATGGTCATTTTGGAAGCTATGAAAATGGAAAATATACTTTATTCACCTACTGACGGTATTATTAATGATATTACCGTAAAACCTCAACAAACAGTAGAAAAGAACAATATTCTAATAAAATTTGAACCATGAAAAAATTATTATCTATAACATTAATGTTTTTAATATGTAGTTGTTCTGATACCAATGAAGTTGGAAATTCTCCATTAGAAACCATTGCGGAGCCAACTTCTATTTCTAAAGAAGCTTATATTTACACCCTCGGTGAAGTGATGATAAAGTGGACAGCCTTTAAGCATTCAGTCAAAGCTCAAGTTGGAGGAGTCTTTAAATCTTCAATAGTCGAAGGGTTTACTGAAAGTACAGATTTAAATACCGCTGTTTCCGGTGTCACTTTTAAAATACCTGTAAAGTCAACAAGTACTAATGACACGGTAAGGGATTATAAAATTGTAAATTCATTTTTTAAGACCATGGCGAATACAGATTTTATTACCGGAAAAATCATTTCTCTAAATAATAATGGGTCAGGATTACTTTCTATAAGGATGAATAATAGCCAGGTCGAAAAAAAGTTCAACTGGGAAATGGACCAGTCTACCCGTGAAATTTATATAAAAACTTCCATTGATATCTTAAGTTGGGGAGCTCAATCTTCTCTTGACGCACTTAATGAGGTATGCCTTGAACAACATACCGGCCCTGATGGTAAAAACGTATTATGGCCTAATGTAGATATTACAGTAATTGTAGATTTATAAGATTATTGAATAATATTTTTTAATATATATTTCCCTAGAATATCATATTCAATATTAACTAAGTTATTTACTTTTAATTCTTTGAAATTAGTGTTTTCATAGGTATAAGGTATTATGGCTACTTCTAAAAAATCTTTGGCTACTTTTACTACTGTTAAGCTTACACCATTAATACAGATAGACCCTTTATCTACTATAAGGCGAGGATTAATATTCTTTCCTTCAAAGACTATTCGCCAACTCCCTCCTTCTTCACATATAGAAGAACACTTAATGGTGTCGTCCACATGTCCTTGAACCATATGCCCATCTAGTCTGTCGCCAATTTTTAAACATCTTTCCAGGTTGATTATTTGACCTATTTTCCAATGACTCATATTGGTTTTTTGAATAGTTTCTTTTATGGCAGTGACTTTATGATCTAATTTATTACAAGAAGTTATTGTTAGGCACACTCCATTGTGGGCAACGCTTTGATCAATTTTTAATTCTTTTGAAATATCTGAAGTAACAGTATAATGATAATTTTCTCCTTGTTTTTGAATTGCCTTAATTAGCCCTATACTTTCTATAATTCCAGTAAACATTTATTATTGATTATTTGTATTTAAATCTCTTATAAGTTGAAAATATCCATTTACGTTTAGAGTTTCAATTCCAAAAATTCTAATAGCATTTATTTGACATTGGTAATAATAGGTTCCGCTGGGGCATTCTAATAATGTTTCTTGGTGTATACCGTCCCATTTAAATTCAGGATTAAAGGAGCTAAAAACAATTTGACCCCATCTGTTATAGATATTTAGACTAATAGTATTAATAAACTTAATAGGCATAATTACTTGAAAAAAATCGTTGTTATTGTCCTGGTTAGGAGTAAAAATATTTGGAAAAATATAACTTGGACAGTTATCAAAACAAACAGTATCGCTTGGGAAACTTTCGTTGTTATATATTGCTGAATCTGTGGCAGTTATGTAATAACAACCAGCTATTGAATTTGACTTATTATACTGATATTGATGTTGAAAAGTAGTGTCATTGATATCATTAAAGTTTGATATTAGACTAAACGAACTGTCTAAAAAGGGAGTGAAATAAAGAGAATATAATACTGCATCATCTGAACAGCTATCATTGGGGTTTGTCCAAAATAGTGTATTTATTTCTTCGTTACAATCGCCTAAAATTTCTATTTTAGGGGGGCAAGGTGGGGTAAAGTCGTATGGTGAGTCACAAACTTTTTGAGAACAATTAGTTAAGGGACTAAATACCGTACTATCTTGATAACTTCCAAACGATTTAACATAATAACAGTAATTTTTTTGATTAATTAAACCAGAGTCTAAAAAATAAGAGTTCGTTGAGGAATCTATTAATAGAAAATCCCCGTTTATAGAATCAGATCTATAAATAAAATATTGATCATTAACCCAGGGAACATCCGCAGACCAAAAAAGTTCAATTTGATTATCATTAGGGACTGTCAATAAGTGAATACTACTCGCAGTATTGCTGTATCCAATAAGGCTGTCGTTATTAAAATATGTATAGTAAAGACCTATTTTATAAGCCCTATTGGTGTCTATAGTATTGGTATTATTTGTTATAAAATTATTTTCTAGCTGGGAAATTTCATTTTTGTATGGAAATTGGTGAACTAAATTTCCATTTGCATTTAAAACCTTGTAATGGTACGGTCCTAAGAATTGGTTGGTATCTAACTCTGTAGGAGCAAGCCAAAAAATAGAGTCTTTACCAAATGTAATGTCGCTATTGAGAACACTTACATTTGTAATTAAAGGAACCTCTTTTTTCAAAGTTGTACAAGAAGTATCTGAAGGGCAACTTTCTAATTGACCAAAATCATATAGTGCTGTAACAATATAGCAATATGGAGTTCCGATTACTAGACCTTCGCTATCAACATAAGAGGTATCATTTATGGAGTTGGCTTGGTGCACTAATGTTAATCCATATCCAGATAAATCAGGAGAATCACAACAATTTTCTGAAGGGCTAAAAGGATTAGATTTTTTATAAATTTTATAGCCTATAGCATTGCTGCAAAAAGCTTTATCCCATTTTAAAAAAATACTATTTCCTATAGCTTGGACAGATAACCCAGTTACTTTTGGTGGCCGTACGCTAATATTAAATGATTCATAATCGGATAATACAGGTTGGCCATTATCTTCTAGTTCTATTAATATTGGGTATGATGAATTTTGAATATGGTTACAGGTTGTAGACCATTGAAAAATACCGTTAGCGATTCCGCTTGTAGCCACAGATGAAAAAGTGGCCGGGGAACTATTTAGATTAAGTGGTAATCCTGAAAGCATTAAAGTAATAAAATCCAAATCTTGATCTGTTCCTTGAATAGTTACATTTATGGTATTCCCTGCTTCTACACAAGTATCATTAATAGGAGCAATATCAGGAGGATTATTTGTACAATTATTTTTAATTGTTAATTGAACATCTCTGAGTACAGAACCAACAAGATACCCGTTTCGCCATTCAGAAATTTTAATGGTGAAATTAAATTCTCCAACAACCATTGGATTGTTCCAACAAATAGTTCCATATACTGGATCAATAGTTAAGTTACCTCCACCTATAGCATCAGGGAAAACATAAAAATTCCCTAAAATAAGGGGAACACCACCTGCACCCAGAGGAATTACCAACTCATAAGACAAAGAATCTCCGTCAGGGTCATAGCTCATAGGGTTGTAACAATAAGGTTTATTTACGCAGCCTAATGCCGGGCAAGGGCATTCAGAGAACTGTACAGAATTATTTCCTCCCAAGGCTCCTAAAACGGGAGATATAATTAAAAACGACTCAAGAGAAAAAACAATATCTTCACTATTCCCACCAGGCCATATATTAAGAACTCCAGCATTTCTGTTGGGATCTTCCATAGAAATTCTATGTGTTCCTGATGAGGTAAAAGTATGAATTCCAATATAAATATTTTTTTGATGATTGATTGATAATGGCTGTTGAGATACTCTGAGTATAGTATCTCTTTGAGCGTAAGTAGTTCCTAAATCAAAGTCTAAATAAAGTTCTGGTCTATCTGCTCCTGTGGCAGAACCAAGGTCTGTGCATGTAGTAATGGTAAATTCATAGGTAAGTCCACCTAGATGAAGATAAGTAATCTCTCCACCTCTGTTATGAGAGCCCCAACTAATAATAGGTATAAAAAACGCTAAAAAGGGAAGCAGTCTGCTTATCATAATTATACAAAATTACTTAAAACGAATGTAAAGTAGAGCAATTATAAATATTAATTAGGTTTTGTATTAATTTTGCAATAATCATTCCAAATGAAAAACAACATTAAAATTGGAATTACTATTGGTGACGCTAATGGTATTGGTCCAGAAATTATTATAAAGACATTTTTACAATATAAAACTATTAGAGACCAGACAATAATTATTTATTCTTCAGTAGAAATAATTGAATACTATCTTCAAGTATTAAAACTTAAATTAACACTAACTATTATAAACTCTATTGAAGAAGCTAAAATAGGGGAGTTTAATATTTTACCAATAAATAATAATTTTAAGGTAACTCCAGGTCTGCAGAGTAAAGAAAGTGGTCAATTAGCGTATGAAGCTATCCATAGAGCTTCCAAAGATATTTTAATGAAAAAAATAGATGTAATCGTTACAGGACCTATTGATAAAAAATCCATTCAAAATTCAAATTTTCCTTACAACGGACATACTGAGTTTTTTACCAATATTGCAAATAAAAATGACGCATTAATGTTGATGGTGAAGGGGGAATTAAGAGTAGGTATAGTAACTAATCATATTCCAGTAAAAGAAATTGCTAAAGCACTAACACATGAAAAAATACTTAATAAAATTTCATTACTTAGCCAAGCTCTAAAAGATGATTTTAAAATTAAACACCCGAAAATAGCAGTTTTAGGACTTAACCCCCATGCAGGTGACAACGGGGTAATTGGTCATGAAGAAAAACAACTTATTAAACCAGTTATTAATCAGGCTAAAAATCTAACAATAAATGCTGAAGGGCTTTTCCCAGCTGATGGGTTTTTTTCAAGTGGAAATTACAAAAAATACGATGCTGTATTAGCTATGTATCATGATCAAGGGCTCATTCCATTTAAAATGCTAAGCAAAAATCAAGGTGTAAATTTCACTGCTGGGTTACCATTTATAAGAACATCACCAGACCATGGTACTGCTTATGATATAGTAGGTAAAAATCTTTCCAGCCCACATTCTTTTAAAAATGCAATAGAATTAGCACAACAAATTTTTATTAATAGGAATAAATAAAATAAAGTTACTTATTTCAAGATTTTTTTCTTATTTCCTTCTCCTTGTTTTTTTGCCAGAGCTAATAAGGTTATAATCTAAATTTCAAGTGTGATGTTTTAATAGTTTAAATATTAACTTAAAGATTAATCACTACTTAATTGTAATATTTAATCACATATCCTAACAGTTTTTGATATTATTTAAAACATATGTAATAGTTTTACAGTATAAATTTTCTTTTTAGTAATGACTAGATCATTTTTCTCTTTGTTTTTTCTTATTCAAATTTTTTCCACTTTATATACACAAAATTCGACTAATAATTTATTTGAAAATGCAGATCAAATTTGTTATGACCAAGTTCTAATTTCAAAAAATCTGAATGCTAATAAAAACAATACTTCTTTTAATATAAATTTTGACTCTTTAATTTCATGTTTTAATATTTACAAATCTACCTGGTATAGATTTACCACTAATGAATTTGGTGGAAACGCCCAATTAAATATTTCATCTATTGAATGTTCTGGAGATTCAAATATTTTATATCAAAGACAATTACAAGCCGCTGTTTTTTCATTTTCTAATACAGTTAACTATACTAATTTTTTTCTTTTAGATAGTTGTCAATCATCCGACAATCAAATGTTGTTTAATTTAAATAATTTATTACCCAACCATCATTATTATGTACTTATTAATGGATTTTCTATGGTTGATACTCTTCAACTAAATGCAACTTGTTCTTATAATATTAATATAAAAGGGGCCGTTGTTAAGCCTCATTTTTCAGCTGGTGAAGATATTTTCGTTTTACCCAATACTTTAATTCAATTAAATGCTTTTGGATCAGGCACCCCTACTTGGGTTCCTGAATATCTATTTGACAGTGTTAACTCCTTTAGCCCGATAATATCCCTCGATGAAACTACTGAATTGCTACTCAATTTATTAGATTTTAATAATTGTCTATATTCTGACAGGTTGACAATATATGTAGAGGTTCCCTTGGATTTTTATAATTTAATTACCCCAAATAATGATGGTTATAATGACTATTGGAGAATTGATAATATTGACAATTATCCATTTTGTAGAATTTATGTATATGATATATTTGGAAGTCAGGTTTTTAGTAGTATTGGATATAATGAAAACCAAAGATGGGACGGCACCAATGATGGGAGCCCCTTAAATTCTGGAACCTATTATTATTTTGTAAATTTAGGATTACCCATAAATAACACCATCCATAAAGGATCAATTACTCTTTTAAAATGAGAATTTTAGGATTAATATTATTTTCTTTTTTTTTCTATTCTAATCATTATGGTCAGCAAAATACAGTTTTTCACAACTATATTGAAACATCATATTATAATAACCCATCTATTTCATCCCCTTTAAAAAAAGAATTGCTTACTGCTTACAGAAACCACTGGTCTGGTTTCCCTGGAGCTCCAAGGTCATTTCTTGTAGCATATCAAACTCCAGTTTTATTAAATACAAATACTAAAACTTACTCAAGTTTAGGAGGCTATTTGAAATCGGATATAATAGGCGCTTTTAAATCTAATACACTAAACTTTTCTTATTCCTATTCCTTTTTATTAAATGATCGCTTAAGGTGTTCATTTGGGTCATTTATTGGCTTAAAACAGTTAGCTTTAGACATTACGAATTTTAATATTTACCAAGCAAATGATCCAATTATTGACGTTTCTAATTCGGCAATATTAAATCCAGATTTTTCATTTGGGGTGGTAGTTTTTAATAACACTAATTTTTTTGGATTTAGCTACAAAAATATTTTAAATAGAAATTGGAGAAAAATAATTTTAAGTGAAAATTCTCAAACGGAGTCTAGTATTATTATTTCTGGAGGTAAAATAATTAAATTTTCAAACTTTTCTTTTTCACCTAATTTTTTAATTAATTACTCAATAAATTTTAATACTTTATTTCTACTCGGAATAGATCTTGACTACCAAAACAAAGTGGGAATAGGTTTAATATCTAAAAATGATAATGCCCTGATTTCAAGGTTAAAAATAAACTTAAGTAATAATTTTAAAATTATTTATGGTTATGAATTCAGATATGCTTCGTTAGCAATAAATACAACTAATTCTCATGAATTTTTAATCAGTTATCACTCTTCAATTGTTGAAAAAATGAAACGAACTAAGCTAGTTTCTTATTTTTAATCCACTTATTTAGTGGTTTTATCATATAATTTACCAATTATGAACCTATTTATTGAACTTTTTCAACAATTATTGGTACTTTTCAACCAAAAACCAGAACCTTATAACTTTTCTTACGTTAACATAGTATAAAATTAATGTGCATTTGCCTTATTTTATGAAAATAATAAGAGTATATATAGTTGTTTTATTTTCCTTAATTTGTAATCATAGTTTTACTCAAAGTTGGGTTCTTGATAACACTTCGTCAAGTGGTGGATTAACAATTGAAACATATTATAACGAACAATATAATGGTGAGGTTGTATCATGCTATGGTTTTACTAATGGAGAAATAAAAGTTGAAGTAACATCTGGTACCGGACCATATATGTATGCATGGGATGGATCAGCAGGAAATCAATCCACTGCAATTGCGACAAATGTTGGTGTAGGCTCATATACAATTGTTGTTATGGATTTAACAACTGGAGATGTTGCAAGTGCTCAAGTGGCATTTACAGGCCCTACAATTATTGATATTTTTCCTGCTTTTTATCAATTAACTCCTCCAACCTGTTCTGACGATGTAGATGGCCAAATAAGAGCATTATTAACAGGAGGCACAGGAAGTATTGCATACCAATGGGATGCTGCTGCTGGAAATCAAACAACATTTACTGCTTCTAATTTAGGAGTCGGAAATTTTCAGCTGATCGCTACGGACGATAACGGATGTCAATTCGACTCTACTTTCGTTATTGATATTCCTACTGCTGTTCTTCCAAACATTGAAGTTACATCAGAAGGATGTGGTGGAGGAACTGATGGAATATTAACCGCTGTTCCCAGTGGTGGTACTGTATCAGGCCCTGGAGATTATACTTTTCAGTGGGATGCAGCTGCAGGAAACCAAACAACAGCTGCAGCTTCAAATTTAGCTCCAGGTAATTATTCTGTTACTGTTTTGGATGCCAATGGGTGTCCTGGTGTTGAAGCTTTTACTTTAAATCCACCTACAGCAATAACATCTTCAACTTCAGAAACCCAAACAAGTTGTGCCACTACTAATGATGGTTCATCAACAATTACAGTTACTGGGGGGTTAGCTCCTTATAATTTAAGTTGGACAGGACCATCAACTGATAATCCTATTGGTGATGAAATTGCTGTCGATGGAGGGAGTTATATTATCACTCCTTTGGCGCCCGGAAATTATTCAGTTACAATAACTGATGCAAGTGGTTGTACAGAAAGTGAATCCTTTACTATAACTAGTGCTTTAGCAGTATCTCAAACTAATACTAAAACACATGTTACCTGTAATGGCGATGGGAACGGAGCTATTGAATTTACTATTTCTGGTGGTACAGCACCATATGATATTAGCTGGACTGGACCAGCAAACGGATCTCAAAATGATGCCATTAATGTTTCAGGAGGAAGCTATCAAATTACAGGGCTCGCAGGAGGTGATTACGATGTTACAATTACTGATGATAACGGATGTATTCTAAATTCTAATTCAAATACGATAAACGAACCATCGCTTTTAGATGAAACGACCATAACAAGCGATGTAAGTTGTAGTGGTGGAAGTGACGGTTCTATTAACATTGTTGTTACAGGTGGGACTGCTCCATATGATATTAGTTGGACTGGAACAGCCAATGGATCACAGAATGATGCAATAAACATAGATGGGGGTAATTATTCAATTACTCCACTAGCTGATGGCAACTATGCAGTAACAATTACAGACGATAATAGTTGTCAAATTATTGTTAATAAAACTATTTTTGATCCTCAGCCATTAACAGTTTCTATTTCTTCCAAAACAGATTTAAGTTGTAATGGATTTTCGGATGGATCTGCTACAGCAACTGTTGGAGGTGGGACCTTACCTTACGATTATTCATGGAGTAATGGACAAAATACCTTAAACACAATTTCAACCACAAATTCAGTTACTAATTTATCTGCTGGATTAATATCCGTCACTGTTACAGACGGGAATGGATGTAGCTTAAATGATAATGAGACCATAACAGAACCTACAGCTGTATCTGCTTCAATGGGTGTACCAACAATGGTTTTATGTAATGGAGGCTCAGACGGAAGTGTAACAGTATCTGGTTCAGGAGGAACGGTAGCAGGAGATTATACTTATTTATGGAGTGATGGACAGACTACAGCTACGGCAACAGGTCTGGTTGCGGGATCTTATACAGTAACTGTAAAAGATGATAATAATTGCCAAACTACAGCTGGTCCAGTAACCATTACAGAACCTTCAGCTGTATCTGCTTCAATGGGAGTACCAACAATGGTTTTATGTAATGGAGGCTCAGACGGAAGTGTAACAGTATCTGGTT
>MDSV01221855.1_pt1 | contig 16762 bp, 9 predicted proteins | sample 810851 | NCBI WGS metagenome assembly MDSV01 (sample SAMN05326640, study PRJNA326480) | marine metagenome | isolation source: seawater | place: Atlantic Ocean: North East | collected 2012 | reverse complement strand
TTTTTTCTTGCATCCTAAAAAAAATATTAATAGAATAGTAAAAAAAGTTGGATTAGTAATTTGTTTCATTTCATCTTAAGCAGGGATTAAGGCATGCTATGCCTGTTAATACTGTTTTTCATGTAAATTAATTAAATTTATATTTTTCCGTTAATAACCATTATAAAAATTAAGACCACAGATGATAACGTTCAATGATTATCCACAAAATGATGTTGACTTCATATCGGCCATAGAAATAATCAGAGTTTTGTCAAGAGCGAAGAGTTGACAACTTAAAACCACCCCATAATTCCCACACCCCTAAACAAACACCCCCCATTAAAGGCATCACTAAAAGGCCTGTTAGATAAATGATGATAGTGATTTACAAAGGATTTGGATTGGTCCCAACCTTGTGGACATGGGGTTATATATAATATCAAGGGCCAAAACCTCCACAGAAAAACTCTTCTAAAAAACCCACCCCACCGTCAGGTATTTAGACAGTAAGGAAAGTTTTTAGGTTTTAAAATATTGTAGCCGTACAAATGAGAAACTACTTGAGAAAGTTTGATAAAACTTGTAGATTTTATAAGTTTGATAGTCTGACCACGGTTAGGGTTTAAAACGAATAAAATACTTCCAGCAAATATCTACCTAACCATAATTTAAAAACATCTAGTTAATAATATTTAATAAGGATACAAATACGCTTTTGAAAAATATTTTGGAATGCCTCTGGACACTTTTTATACTGAGTTTGATAACTTTATGCTAAAATCAAAAGCAGAACAGCTAACAATCCTAGAACTAAACTAAAATATTTGCAAGTCTTAACATTTGAAATTTAATGAAAATATTTTACCCACGATTTCTAATAGTGATAGTATTCCTAATAACATTTCAGAGTTGTTCAAAAGAAGATAATTCAAATTCAGGAATTCCCTCTTCAAATGATAGTCTAGGAACTGATCAAAACACCAGTTCATCATCTTCAACTGATAGCTCAGAATCTAATCAAGAAAACAATTCTTCAAATTCAAACAATAGTTCTGAATCAAATCAAGAAAATAGCTCATCAACCCATGATTATACTGATTTCGATTGTGATAATTGGTTTTATGATTTACCGAGACCAGAGCCTGTTTCTGTTGATAACACCCATAGATACTATACATACTCTTGGCAATCTGGTCCAATGTTATGTTTAAATTCATATGAACCATCCATCCTTGGAGAAAGAGTAGAAAAAGTTAAAGACTTTTTGCGTTGGGCAGAAGTAAACATGCCCAATATAATACCAATAAATGTATTTTATATTGATCAAATAAATGCAAGTGATGAATCAAAACTCCAGCACACTACAGACTTTTGTAACCTGGTAAGAGAACCTGGTGAAGTTAATACATGCATAAATGAGAGCAATGGCTCATGGGGAGAAAGATCACATGGTGCAGGGGTTTACGGATCATATCTTCACAAAGGAGCTGATCTAATGATCTACGATGATGCTTTCAAGCACTCTGGAGGGGTAGACGAAGGAATGTATTATTTAAATCATGAATATTTTCATACATTTCAAACTGGTCATATGTTTTATTTTGAAGAAAATAAACAATTTGGAATTAGTATTGATCTTGAGGAAAAGTCCCCCCCTCTTCCTTTTTTACCAATATGGATGGGGGAGGGTGGAGCTGATTTTGCAAGCATAGCAATGATGGCAAAACAAAATTTAAATATTGACCCTTTCGACCAAGCTGTTGCTAAATTAGACCAAGCAAGAAAAGCTATGGAGGGTTCAAATTCTTCTTTCTCATTAAAGGACTTTGAAAGTGAAAACACCAGAATTAATGAAGAGTATTTCGCATACGGAGGTGGTGCAATGGCCCACATTTATCTATGGAATTTAAATAAAGATAATTTCAAGAAACTTATGGTTGAATACTACAGCATTTTTGCTGAAAAATACAGATTAAATCCAGAGAGTGGATGGAAGGATGCTTTCGAGGATACATTTGGAATTACATTGGAAAGTTTTTACTCAGATTTTGATTCTTTTATGAGACAAGACCGAGATAGTCAGATCGCTATTATTAAATCAGCTGAAGAATGGGAAAATGCTTCTTGGAATTAATATGAAAAATCAGTAATGTTAAAGGAGCCGTTGGTTTTGATCGTATATGGAGCTACAGGGTTCACAGGTAAGTTGGTTGCTAGCTATCTAGATAGCCATCCTGATCTTAAAGGCAAACCATGGGCAATTGCTGGACGTACTCAAAGCAAGCTTACACAGCTCGCTGAAGAACTCGTAGGTAACCCTAAGACTATCTGTGTTGACCTAGAAGACGGCATCGCGGTAAATAAAATGGTCTTATCCACCTCAGTGGTTATTAATTGCGCTGGTCCCTATTCTGAAAATAATGGGGCTGCTCTTTTAGGAGCTTGTGCACGAGAAGGCGTTCACTATTCAGACCTTGCAGGCGAAGGATTTTGGCAAGCAGAAATGGTTGAGGCCTTTCATGATATTGCAAAAAAATCAGGTGCGAAAGTGATTTTGGGTGGTGGTGTAGACTCAATACCCTCTGACTTAGGTGCCTTTGTAGTCGCTGATGCTCTGTCCGGTGAACCTAACCAGAAAATTCAGATTCGGAGCGTTTATACTCGCTATACTGGTTCGTTTTCTGGAGGCACCTTAAATTCTGCTAGGGCTACTGCACGGGCAAGGAGGTCTGGTAAGTTAACGGATGCAATGGAAGCAGACCCATATATCCTTGCACCGGGAACCAAAGGTGTAGAGACAGAATCGCCTGCTACTCCTGATGGCATGTCTAGGGAATTCAGTTGGTCTTTCGATTGGTCACACGGTGCCATTACAAAATTTTTCATGGCTCCCATTAACGCCAGAATAGTGCGGCGCAGCTTAGTGCTACAAAACCAGCACCAGAATACATCTTACAGCGAGTGCGCTTCAATAGGGATGTGGTTTCGTTTATTAATAATGTGGATAAGTCGTGGGTTTGGTTATTTCAAAGGTGAACCTATAAAGTTCAAACCAACTTCTGGAGAGGGTCCACCTTCTTGGTTACTCCGTGATGGAGGTTTCGACATTAAAATTACAGCTAGAACAAAAGGAAAGTTAGCTAGTACGACGATTTCTGGTCAAGGTGATCCAGGCTATGGAGCAACTTCAAAGATGCTAGCGGAGCTAGGTCTTTGCCTCGCTCTGGATGACCATAGCAATTCATCGCACCAATCTGGTGTACTGACACCCTCAACGGGCTTAGGGAATGCTCTTGTGTTGCGGCTAACTCAAGCTCGAGGTGGAAACTTCATGCAATTCAAGATAATAACGTCCGAGGTGAATTGAAAAAAATATAACTAACTAGTTTGTAGTACCTTACACATTTCCTTACACATGGGGTTCAGCTTGTTTAGAAATTCAATAAGATTCTATTACTACATTAAAGGTAAACAATATGCTTACTCCACAAAAATAAAAATTCTCTTATCAATTTCCATTGATATAAACTTATTTAATTTCTCTTTTTTTAATTGTATTAGTCTTGGATATACTAAACTAGTCTTCAGCCTTAATGGGTACACCATTACCATCATCCAAAATATTATACCCCACTAATAAGCTGTCCTGTTCACTATTCCTGATAATGGCGGTAAGTCGATGGTCTGATTTATCTAAGTTAGTATAAAATTCTTCAAAGGGCAATTTATAATCTGTATTCCAAATTCTTTCCACAAAAGTGGGAACTCTTTTTCTTAGACTAGGTATTTCACCTTCATCAGTCTGTTCCCATGCACACATTTGAGCCCCAATCACCTGTGGTGTTTTATCCAATTGAATCGGTTTTTTTGAGGCTGGGGATTTATAGTAATAATGATCCCATTGCCACATATTCCATGAATAGATTTTTTTAGGTTCCCATTTTCTTGGTATCCATCCGCCTTCTATTCCAGTTCCGACTACATACAAAGGTACCCAAGAAGTATTGACCAAAGTATATCCGTCCTCTACCAAATGATTGGGTAGATTGTAAAGTGATTCAAATTCAAATACTATAATATCTTTGGGGATTTGGACTTTACCCTCACGTTTAAATCCCTCCCATATGCACATGATTTTATTTTTACTTTTTACCATTTCATTCATTCGGACAATAAAATGTCTATAAAGCTCATGAACATCACCTCCTAAGTTTTCTTTTTTCATCATGGCCTCAGCCAAGGGGTCACCCTCGAGATTATCAATAGTCGCCTCATCAGCTCCTATATGTATGTAAGGTGAAGTATGAAAAACCTCTATGACTTCGTCCAGTAGTATATCAATAGCAGCGTATACTTCCTCACTCCCTATATTTATGACATTGTTAATCGCATCTCCCCCCCACATATTTTTTCCCCAATCTTTTAATTTGGGAGAGAAAATTTCAGGATAAGTCTCAATGAATTTTTTTGAATGTCCCGGAATATCGATTTCTGGGATCAAGGTAATTCCTCTGAGCTTTGAATAATCAACCAAATCCACCAACTCCTCTTTTGAATAATGGCTATCCTTGGTAGCCAATTTTGGATATGCCTTTGAGGGAAAAGTAAATGATTGATCATCCGTCAAATGCAATTGCATATAATTCAGCTTATAAAAAGCAGATAGGTCAATGAGTTTTTTTAAAGTCTCAATGGTGTGCCACCTTCTTGCCAAATCAATCAACAAACCACGGTAGGAGGCATCAGGGAAATCTCTGATTTTAACCAAAGGGAATAAAATATCATCTTCACCATTCTTTTCTAGCAAATGTAAAACAGAAGTCATGGCAGCTGAAATGGCATTATAGGATCCTCCGCTAATTATAATATTTTGATCTGTGCTTATGCGATGCTCTTCTACTTCCAATGTGTCATCAAGAACTAATGATATAGTCGAATTGGTCGCTATATCATATGAGAGACTATATTCTATACCCAATAGATTGAGTTGATCCATAAAGATGGTTGCAATGGGCATTAAACTATCTTCTGATAAGTATATTTTTATGTCTCTTGGAAGTTTTAAGGACATTTTATTAGAGAGGTAATTAATCTCTTTTGGTGTAGGTATAATTTTATTTTGGGGGGTATGTGAAATTTGTACTGGAGTTTGATTACATCCTAAAATTAAAATTATTAAAAATGTTATGATTGAATTTTTCATATTAAAATTAATTGGTGAAATATTTTATAAGCCTCTGAAAGATTGAGGATTATGCGCATGATCAAAAATTGATCAAGAAAAGGTTAAAATGATTTTTTTCATGGGTTTAAATTTGTTTCTTTCAATTCCACTAATTGTAAAAAATCATCATTTTTAGCTATAAGTAAAGCCTTACTATTTTTAAGTTTTAACAATCTTATTGCTTTACTATCACCTTCTACGTATAGTCCGCTTTCCTGAGAGGAAACAGTTTCAAAAGGGGGTTTATTCTTATTATTTGAACCTTTTAAATAAAACCCATAACCTGCATCATTTCTTGGTGTTTCTACTTCTGAACCATATAGATTGCCTATCATTAGGACATCTAACTTTTTGTCTTTATTAAAATCTTCAATTAGAATATCATTTACCGATGATAATTGAGCTGTATTCTCAAATGGTTTAGGAACAAATGTACTATTGCCTTTATTTTCAAAAAAAGTATTAGCAAATGTATTTACTTTATAATGTAATGCATTCTCTAAGTTTTGTTGACCATAAACCATGGCCAAGGTTGCTGAACCGAATTCGTTATAAGTAGGAAACTTTTCTTTTATTATTGGTATTTGACTAGAAGAACATTCACGACCCCTTAGCGGATATAAATCTCCTCCATTATAATAGCCTAAAACAATATCCAATGCACTATTATTATCAAAATCTTTAGCATAAATTTCAAATGGTTCTTTAGGTATTGCTTTATATTTATAATTCAACCCTAGGTTACCTGCTATAAAATCAGTGTCACCATCATCATCAAAATCAGCAGCTGCAATACTATTCCACCATCCTGTTTGAGTTTGTAGTTGGTGTTCTTTAGTTTTATTTATAAAAGAGTTCCCTATATTTTTTAATACTGTTATAGGCATCCATTCTCCAACTACAATTAAATCCAGAAGTGAATCATTATCAATATCAATCCAGACCGCATCAGTTACCATCCCTAAATCATTTAACATAGGAGCTTGCATTCCAGTTACATCGGTAAACTTTACAATATTTTCTTTACTATCATTTCTTAGCAATAAGCTCTTCCCTGAAAACGGATATTTACCTGGTACTTGCCTTCCTCCAACAAACAAATCCAAATCGCCATCATTATCATAATCAGCGGCTTTAACTCTTGATCCGCTTATCCCAAAATAAGGGAGTGACTTTTTTACTCTTTTAAAGACTCCTTTACCATTATTTAGATATAACCTGTCTTGTAAATTAGGACTACCCTGACTAAATTCATTCCCACCACTTACAACATATATATCCAAATCGCCATCGTTTTCAACATCGAGAAATAGGGCATCTACATCTTCAAAAATTTTATCTTTTTCAAAATTATTTGTTTCATCTTTTATAAAAGTACCATTATCTCTTTGCAAAAATAAACGTCCTGAATAACCAGTTGCCCCACCTATATAAAAATCATCCAACCCATCTCCATTAATATCAGCTACAGCTAATGCTGGCCCCGTTGTTGACATTCTGTGAGGTAACATTTCTTCTCTATCAAAATCAAAAAATTCGTTTTCTTCATGCTTGACAATTAAATTATGATCGTCGGTTATATCTTCGAACATAATGGAATCATTCGAAGGCTTTAAATTTTGTCTCTTCTTTGCGTTCTTATAACTAAGTTGAATCAACTGATTAGCTTCAACATTTAATAATGTTTCTTGACTTCCATCAAACCATGTTATCTCCACTTTTTCAATTTTAGATTTATTTCCAAGACCAAAATGCATTATATGAGAAACAGAAGACTGAAATCCTTTTGATATATAGTGTTCTTGTAATTGTTGGTTATCGCCCTGATATAATTTTACTCTTGTGCCAATAGCATTTTTATTATTTTCAGGGCCTTTGAATTCAAATTTAACATAAAAGTTAGTGTTAATTTCATTTGTTTTATTTTCATATATGTAAGCCGGATCATCGGAATTGTTAACTACTAAATCAATATCCCCGTCGTTATCAAAATCGGCATAAGCAGCTCCATTCGAATTAGTTTCTGGCTGAGTTACCTCCATTTTACTAAATGACAATGCATTATCATTTTTATAAAAATAGTTATACTTCTTTTTTGAGGGCATCTTGTTTAATAAGTCAATTACAAACGTCTTTTTTACATTAACATCACCTGACATTAGCGCTGCCTCCTTTTTACTTCTATAATTTACAAAATCGTTGTTCCTAAAATCTCTTTTAATTCCGTTAGATATAAACAAATCCTTATCTCCATCATTATCCATATCAATAAATAATGGTGCCCAACTCCAATCAGTACTTGAGACTCCAATTAGTTGAGCTATATCAGAAAACTTCGGCAATTTACTTTTTGGATCTACGCCATTATTTAATTGAAGCGTGTTAAACATGTATTGATGATGAAGACCCGCATCTACATGCCTGTAAAAGCGAGCAGGATCCATACTACCCATACTTGTTTTTATTCCATAGTTATCTTCAGACATCATATCTACTGCAATGACATCTAACCATCCATCATTATTAAAATCAGCAATGTCATTTCCCATAGAAAAGTTGGATATATGCTTAGTTGTCTTTTTTGCGACCTCTTTAAAGCTACCGTTTTGATTATTGATGTATAAATGATCTTGTCCAGAAAAATCATTGCTAATATAAATATCCGCCCATCCATCATTATTCAAATCTCCAAATCCTAATCCAAGTCCATAACCCAACATATTATTAACTATGCCTGCATCTTCTGTAACATCCTTAAAATAACCTTTGTCATTGCGAAACAAGCGCTCTCCTCTATATTTTGAAGTTATTTTTTTTAATTCTACAATTTTACTTTCTGGATAGGTATCAATACCATGATTAATTAGAAACATATCTAAATCGCCATCATTATCATAGTCAAAAAAACCGGCTTGTGTAGAAAATGCTGGTGAGTCTAACCCATATGTGTCAGCCATTTCCTCAAATTGGGGAATGCCATTTTTTATTCCCTTATTTACCAGGAGCACATTACGTCTTGGATCTTCTTTTTCAAACCTGCCTGTTCGGCAAATATAAATATCTAATAATCCATCCTGGTTAATGTCCACAGTTGTAACTCCTGAATCAAACCCTACACCACTGTCAGCCTTAGCTTGTATGGTTACATCAATAAAGTTTAAATTCTTATTATTAATATATAATTTGTTTTTACTTATTGTTGAAACAAAATAGATGTCTTGCCATCCATCATTATTAAAATCGCCAACCGCAACTCCACTTCCATTGTAGAAGTACTCATAGAAAAGACCATTCATATATTCACTTTCCTTAAGTATATTATTAAACCGGATATTTGATCTTTCGGCTGACACAATCTCAAATCTTGAAGTTTCTTCTATAGTTGTTTCAACTTTATCCACTCCTTTATTACTATGGGAGGCTTCTTTTGTGTATTTATTACATCCACTAAAAATTACAATAAACGAAAGAAAAAGGCTTATTTTATAGATATGATTCATGGCTTACGTTAACTCAACTTATTTTTTTAAATACTTATGATAAAATTTTAAGTGCAAGATTTATTATTCAAATTAAAAAACCCAACTATTTAAGTTGGGATTTTTAATTTAACTATAATTATAATTAATAACCAGGATTTTGTGGCAACACCGACGTACCAAGTTTATCTATCTCGCTTTGCGGTATTGGCGCGAGATAATGTTGTGGCAAAAATGTTCTAGTCTCTACTTGAAATATACCATATGAACCACCGTTTGGATCTGATCCTGATAATTCCCCGTTAGGTCCAATTCGTATTCCATTAATTGGCTCATTGAGAAGGGTTTCTGCAAGTCCCCACCTTCGTAAGTCGAAAAATCGGTGTTCTTCTTTGTACAACTCAATTCTTCGCTCATGTATTATCTTATCTCTCATTTCGGCTTGAGACAAACCTACTGGTAACCCAGGCATATTAACTCCCGTTCTTGCTCTAACAGCATCTATAGCGGCATATACAGTTGCATCCGGTCCAACTGCCTCGTTTTGTGCTTCAGCATAATTTAATAGCACTTCAGCATACCGAATATGAATCCAGTTATTACTCCCTTGTTGTTGTCCCCAACCCCAGTTTTCTTTAGATTCATCTAAGAGTTTTTTAGAATAATAACCAGTTTTAGTCGCATCTCCATTTTTTTCAATACCCTCTATACCACCTAATCTAGTTTCAACGGCTCTACCTCTCCAAATAGATCCATCGTACAATATGCTTGCATCAAGCCTAGGATCTCTGTTTGCATAAGGATTTGCAGGGTTATAAAGTGGTGATTCATCAATACTCAATCCATCTGTCATTTCATATGCATCAACCAACCCTTGGGTAGGATTTGTTGCTCCCCATCCACCAGTATAACCTATAGATTGATTAAATAAATGGCTCCAATGACCAAAATCTGGATCTTGAAATTGTTTATCAAATATTACTTCTTCGTTGTTCTCATTTGCAGCATGAAATAAACTATGGTAATCAGAGAATAAAGAATAAGTTCCTGAGTCCATTACCTGCTTACTGGCAGCAGCAGATTCAGACCATCTTTCTCCATATAAGAGTACACGTCCTTTTAAAGCCTGTGCTGCACCACTAGTTGCTTTTCCTAAAAGGCTGGAATCATAAGATGCAGGTAACAAGGAAATTGCAGCATCAAGATCACTTACAATGAATGTAACCATTTCTGCTTCAGTTGCTCTAGGGATACTAAAGTCATCGTCTAAAGAAAGTGCTGTAGTTAAAAGGGGGACTCCTCCATAATGACGCATTAAATCAAAATAATAAAAGGCTCTTAAAAAATTAGCTTCACCTGTCATTCTATTCTTTACATCAGCATCAATCCCTTCAGCACTATCTATGTTATCAAAAAGCAAATTAGCCTGCCTTATCATTTGGTAATTATTATCCCATGTACCGCCCATGGGGTAGCTTCCAGCAGTATAATCTCCTCTATTAAAAGCTTCACCACTAGGCCAACCATAAGCATTTTCTGAGTCATCGGTAGCTGAAGAAAGCATATACCACCCTCTATTAAAACCGTCTGGTAATTGTTGATACATTTCGTTGATCACTAATTCGATTAAATTAGAATCTTTCCATACATCTCCTGAATTAAGCTTGTCTTGAGGTGTAAGATCTAAAAACTCTTGGTCGCACCCCGTAAAAAGAACAGCAAATGCTAGTAGTGTTATTGTAAAATACGTTTTTTTCATCTTTTTAAATTTTAATTAAATATTAATAATTTTATAGACTAAGGTTTAAACCTAATGTAAAAGATTTTGTCTGTGGATAATACCACCCTCTTCCACTTGGTACTTCTGGATCAAAATTTTCAATATTAGAGATTGTAAAAATATTTAACCCAGAAACATAAATTCTTAATTTACTTAAGCTAAGTTTACTTATAGTCTCATCAGGAAAATTATATCCAACTTCAAAATTTTTAAATCGTAAATAATTAGCGTCTTTGATCCAAAATGAAGATACCTGCCTGTTATTTGTATCTTCACTTAATGTCCTTGGAAATTTACCATTAGGTGTCTCAGGTGTCCATCTATCTAAATGCATTTCAAGTAATTTACCAGAATTAAAGAATGGGAATGCAGCTTCTTCACTCAAATATGTATTAAAGTCAGTAGCTCCTTGAAATTGCATGCTAAAATCAAACCCTTTGTAATATCCTCCAAAAGCAAATGCAAAGATCACATTTGGTGAAGATACAACACCTATAAAATCCCTATCATCATTATTAATGGTACCGTCTTTATTAACATCACGATATTTTATATCACCTGGGGCTATATTAGGTCCTTGTGTAGCGTGTGAATCTATCTCAGCTTGGTTTTGAAACAAACCCTCTGCAATTAAACCGAATCTAGATCCTATCGAGCGACCTGTCTCCTTTAAATTAAGGGGAACTGCATCAGACTCCCCTATCTCAACAATCTCATTCTCAGATCTAGTATAATTTGCTCTTGCCCAATACTCAAAATCACCAACGTTATTTCTGTATGACGTAGATATTTCAAAACCTTTATTATCAACAATTCCAAAATTTTCAGAGGGAAGTAAGGCACCTACAAAACTAGGAACAATTTTTTCAGATGGTTGCAAAATATCTTCCGTTCTTTTACTGAAATAATCAAATTCAAGAGCTAATTGTCGTTCCATAACCTCTAAATTGAATCCAATATTTGTTGTCGTAGCTGTTTCCCATGTAACATTTGTATTAGGTATAACTCCAGGTTTTAATGTTTGAACAGGACTACCTCCAACTACGTAAGCCCCAGAAAAACCAAAAGCATCTAAAAATTGAAATTGACTGATACGGTCATTTCCTAATTTTCCCCATGAACCTCTAAGTTTAAGCTCATTAATAAAACTTATGTCTTGCATGAATTCTTCCTCAGATAACCTCCAACCTCCAGAAAAAGATGGAAAAAATCCCCATCTATTTTCCTCAGCGAAATTTTCGGAAGCATCATATCTAAAAGCGGCCTCGAATAGATATTTATCTTTGAAGGAATATGTCCCTCTTGCAATATATCCTAAGCGGGCATTATTGAAAGCATTACCTCCATTTAAAGCTGAACCAGCATCTGCAAAATCTAATTGTGGCAAAGCATCTGAAGTAAGATCTAAACGTTTAGCATTATGGCTAAAAGATTTACTAATTGCCTTTTCAACACCTAATAGCCCAGTTATGTGATGTACATCTCCTAAAGTTGTATCATAATTTAAAGTTGCATTATAGGTTAGTGTTGGATCTATTGCACCCGAGCCACTGACTGGAGCCCCTTGAAAATAACTCTGTGTTATACTTGATTGACCAAGAATAGATTTGTCATAATCTTGAGTTGTTTCGTTGTATTCGTAGAGATCATATCTTTTTTCAATAGCTTTAGTTGTCCTAAAAACCTGATCAACCGCAAAATAACCTTTAAGAGTTAGACCTTCTACAGAAGGAATTTTATACTCAAAACTAAGATTTGATAAAAATACATTACTTGTTGATTCTGTTACTCCAGATTCTCTACCATTCACAACTGGATTTAAACCATTCAATCCCATTGCTGGTAAACCATTTGGATAATATGCTCTAAAAACTGGGGGGGTTCTCACCAAACCGCTAAATATAGTTTCCCCAACATCCGGAGTTGGGGTAAGTCTATCTTCTTGACGTCCAGCCAAATCTAATGATACTGTAAGTCGATCATTAATATCAAAGTCTAAATTAGATCTAAAGTTATAACGCTTATAATCTGTATTTTCAATTAATCCAGCTTCTGAAACTACTCCTCCAGAAACAAAATACCTCACTTTTTCTGATCCTCCAGATATTGTAATATTATGTTGTTGCAGCAATGCTGAATCCTCTAACCCTTCTTCAAACCAATCTGTATCTGGGTGGGTTAAAGGACTAGATCCTGTTCTAAACTTTTCGAGATCATCAGCTGAATAAACCTCAGCTTTTCCTTCATTACGCTTTGCTTCATTAAGTAAGGTTGCGTAGTCAAAACTTCCAGTAAATTTAGGCAATTGTGCTAGGCTAACAGATGTCATTTCCGAACTAAGTGATATTGTAGGTTTTCCAGATTTACCTCTTTTTGTGGTTATAAGTATAACACCATTAGCTCCTCTAACACCATAAACAGCAGCAGCTGAGGCATCTTTTAATACGGTTAAGGTTTCTATTGTATTCGGATCTAATTGATTAAATGCTCTTTGTACCCCATCAACTATGATTAAAGGGGCAGAATTACCAGTAGTACTAATACCTCTAACAAGTAAATCAGACCCATTGGAGCCAGGTTGCCCTCCTCTTTGGGTAGCAATTAAACCAGGTAACCTACCAACAAGAGCATTACTAATATTGGCTACAGAACTTTGATTTAATTCTTCACTATCTACAGTAACTATTGCACTGGTTAATTCTTTTCTTTTTTGACTACCATATCCTACTATTACAATTTCGTCTAAATTAGCCGAATCTTCTGTAAGGGTTACAGAAAAAGTTGTCTGATTATCAACAACAATCTCTTTGGTCAGAAACCCTAAATAGGAAATAACAAGTATTGAGTTTTCATTAGAAACATCTAGAGAAAAATTACCATCAAAGTCTGAAGTCGTTCCATTTGTTGTTCCCGATTCAATGATAGATGCTCCGGGGAGGGGATTTCCATCGGAATCCGTAACTACTCCATTGATTTGGAATTGTTGGATTGGAGTGTCCTCATTACTTACAGGGAGATTCTCTCTAATGTAAATGGTCATATCATCCGAAAGCTCATAATTCAAATTATTTAATCCAAGAGTTTGATTTAGCAGTTCCTCTAAATCAATTTCTCCCTTTTTTAAATTAATCTTTGTTAAATCTTTTAGTATTTTTTTCGGAATAATAAAAGCATAATCTGTTTGTTTCTTAACAATTCTAAAAACCTGATTAACAGTAACATACTGGTCTTTATCAATAGTTATTTTTGTCTGAGAGAATGAGCTATTAGTACTAAACCCATAAATAGTGGTACAAAACAGTATTATAAATGTTCTCATAAGGATGAGGAATGGTCGTTTTCGAAATAGAAAACTAATAATAAAATTTAATTTCATAATTTAGTTGTATTAGTTAGACATTGGTTTTAATTAATATGTTAGGGGGAGAAGTTTAGGCACGTCAGAATGTTTAACTTCAACCCCTTTTTTATTTTTCAATTATTTTATTGTGAGCATTTTATTTTTAAATTCATAATTTTTTATGATTCCATAATCTTTAATAGTCTTCATAATTTTTTCGAGATCCTGATCTTTTCTTATAAGACCAAAGAATTCTTCTTTTTTAATATTTTCATCCTCAAAGACAACTTCTATATCATACCATCTTGATAAAACTTTCATAATATCATGAAGCGATTTATCTTCAAAACTAAAAATGCCCTCTTTCCATGAAATCTCACTAAAGACATCTACAAAAGAAATATTTAACTGATCTGTTTTTAGATTAAAACTTAGTTGTTGGTTTGGTTTTAAACGGTGTTTTAAACCTTTACTATTAACATTAACCTTGCCTTTGACTAAAGTTGTAAAAGTTAGATTTTCGTTCTTATAAGCCCTGATATTAAATTCTGTACCCAATACCTCTACCTCTTGAGATTGACTTACAACCTTAAACCTTGAACCATTAAACTGAGTGCTTGGTGTTACTTCAAAATAGGCTTCTCCATAAATTAGTTCTACCTGACGGGTTTCTCCTTCCATGAAACCTGTAGGGAATTTAAGCTGTGATTCTGAATTTAACCAAACCTGAGTGCCATCTGAAAGTTTAATTAACCACTCTCCACCACGAGGGATAGTTAAATAATTATATTCTATCTTTTGTTTCTTAGGGCCAGTAACATTATAAATTAATTCTTCTCCATTACTCTTAATATTATTCTTCTGAAATATCTCTCCCTTTTCTAACACGACCTTAGAATTATCGCCTAAAGTCAACACAGCCTTACTTGAACCTGGTTGTATCGTATTAGTGTTTACAATTGTTGGAACGGTTTTAACAGTTGAATTGAATATATTGTCACTAAAAAAATAGCCTAGCCCAAAAACTATAATAGCTGCAGCTGCATATTTTGCCCAGGTGTACAACTTGTTTTTATTTTGAAGTAAGCTCTTATCCAGTTCAATATGGCGCAAGATTATTTTCCTAGCAGCTTCTTTGTCATATTTTCCCATAATCCTATTAATAGCAACATTAACCTTGACATATTTTAAAAACAAGTCTGTATTTTTTTTGTCTTGCATCCATTCTTCCAACCTCAATAATTCTTGCTGATTAGAATTGTTGGTAAGGAACTTAGATATTAAAGATTTGTTACGGTTTTCCATTTAATATTTTATACTCCTTATAACGAAGCCAATTTCGATTTACCCTGGTTCGCATAAAAGAAATTTATAATTTATAAAAAAAATTTATAATTTAGTTACGTTAACTTTTTATGATATTTCTCATGCACAGGTCTTATTTAGATTCGGAAGAGCTTATCAAACAGCTTAAAAAGGGTAATGAAAAGGCATACTCTTATTTGATAGACCTCTATTATGAGAGTCTATGTCACTATGCGCGTAATCTTTCAAGAGACCACTATTTGTCAGAAGACATTGTTCAAAATGTTTTTATAAAAATATGGGACAAACGTGCAATCTTAAAAACAAACTTTAACATTAAAAAATACCTCTATAAAGCAGTATTCAATGAGTTTATTAATCAATATCGAAAAGATATTGCTATAACTGCCCTTGAGAAAAAATATATTGAAGAGGTAGATTTATATTTAGAAAAAGAGGATGAACAGAAATTATTGGAATTGATCAATCTTATAAAACAGCAAATTGAATTACTCCCCCCAAAATGTAAAGAAACATTTTTGTTAAGTCGATATGAAGGTTTAACTTATGTAGAAATATCAAAATATTTGAATGTCTCGATAAAAACAGTTGAGGATCATATGAGTAGAGCATTTGCAACCCTAAGTAAAACAGTAGGTAAAAAAATGAATAATATATTATTTTTGTTTTTTGGCATGGATAAAAGGTTGAAGTATTTGTAGGGCTTTTTTTCAGATTATATATCAAATAGCTATTGAGCTTTCCGATAATTCCTTTAAAGATCACTTTTTTCTTTCAAAATACTCTCCATTCTCTCCATACTTTTCAATCATCTCTTCATGACCTCCACCAAATATTAAACTATGGTTACGTTCTTTACCATTATTCCAATTCTCTAAGTCCTCTTTAGTCAGTTTTTTGTTACCAAGATTTAACATCTTTTTTTTCATCTGTTCTGATAAAATAGGAAACCCAACCCTTTTTTTGGGTTTAGTCTGGGTTATTAGAGAGGTAATTATAACTTAAAAAAAAAGAAGATATTTGATAAATATTTTTTTGGGGTATACTGCAATTAACTGCCTTATGAAGCTTTAAAATACAGCTAACTTTTAGCTAAACTGTCTCTATAACTGTCTCTAAAAAAAGAAACCCCTAGTATTAATAGGGGTTTACAAGCTATTTAGCGGAGAAAGAGGCTCCTTTTACTTTGTCCTCTATTGTCCTGTATTTATATACAAATAGCTGACAATCATCAATTTTCATTCTAATGTGTACATAGTTGTACCCCTTTTATGGGTAGAATTGTGACATAGTTCAGGCAACTATCCAGGCAACTGGGGTTGTATTTGTAAAATTTAAAATGAAGATTATGAATTTCAAATTAAAAACACCCAAATCAAAAGATAGTTCACTCATACTATCTTATGTCACTCTCTCTAATGGTAATCGTTTTGTATATTCTACAGGAGAAAAAATACCATTACGGCTATGGGACACAAACTCTCAACTACCTAAGAAAACCAAATCTCAAAATGATCAGGTCATAGTAAATAGAGTAAATCTAAAACTCGACAGGCTAAGATCCGCATACCTTGAGCTTGATCATAGTTATAAATCAGCAAACAAACTTCTAAATAAAGAAATACTAAAGC
>MDSV01213728.1_pt1 | contig 16763 bp, 18 predicted proteins | sample 810851 | NCBI WGS metagenome assembly MDSV01 (sample SAMN05326640, study PRJNA326480) | marine metagenome | isolation source: seawater | place: Atlantic Ocean: North East | collected 2012 | reverse complement strand
GTTCCCATAAAAACTATTTTAAGTGGCATTAATTTATTATTGAAATTAAACTACAATTCTTTCAAGTTCTTTTTTTTGTTTAGAGAGTTTTTTGGCAATCATTGTTCTTTTTAATTTAGATAAATAATCAATAAAAAGCACGCCTTCTAGATGGTCAATTTCATGCTGAATACATGTAGCCAACATTCCTTCTGCATTAAGTTCTTTTGGTTCTCCATGATAATCTAAATATTTGATGTGACATTTGTCTGGTCTTTCAATTTCAGCAAATTGACCTGGGACTGATAAGCAGCCCTCTTCATAGATAGAATTATTTTCTGATTTATTTGTTATTTCGGGGTTTATAAAAAACATAGGTTTTTTAATCTCCTCTCTAGAGGCTAAATCTAAAACAATTACTCTTTTGGGCACACCAACTTGAATTGCTGCTAATCCTATACCTGGTGCAGCGTACATAGTTTCAAGCATATCATCCATTAACTTCTGTAATTCGCTATCTACCTTAGTTACTTCAACTGATTTTTGCCTTAAAATTTTATTTGGTTCTGTTAAAATTTTTTTTAAAGTCATCTATTTATGAATAAATTATAAGATTATTTTAGTCAAGTATTTGTAATTTTCTATTAGAGTTAGTTATATTCTAACTGGTAAAGCTTGACTTAAAATATTATTTCTTATCTTTTTTAAATTCATTTGATTTAAAATATTATTAAGAAAATATATTGTCTCTGGATCTAAATCTTCTATTTTGTCCTCACCAATTATCTCTATAACTTTCAGCATTAAGAGGCCAGTTTGATTTTGTTTTGCTAGGTCAGTTAAGTTCTTGGGAACTGTAAGTTCTGAAGAAATATTATCAAAATCTATATCTTTTGGTAAAATTACACCATCCGCTTTTAGAGATTCTAAAACTATAATATCTTTTATAGAAAGAAAATATTTTTTATTTCTTTTAATTTTTTTATAAACAGTTTTAAAATCTTTTTGGGTTCTGTTTATTTTATTTTCGTTATCTAGGAAATGTTTAATTACTTTTGACTTATGCAAAACATCATTTTCATATTTAATTTTTTTTACTATTTTATAGCTTTGCTCTATATTTGTCGTGACCAAATCTTTATAATTCTCCGGTATTTCGCTAGGATTAATACTTTTTAAAATATTAGATAACTCTTTAGAATAAACATTCTCGATTTTATCTTTTTTAAATAGATCTTTTAATAAAAAAGTAAGGTCTAGCTTTTTTTTAATATTATCACTTAGTAGTATGCTTTGGTAAATTAATGCTCGCGCTTCATAATTAGATAAATTTTTATATACCTCTGTAGCATTAATTAATTGATTTATACTAAATAGAATTTGTTTATAAAGGTTAAAAATTTCATCTTTTTCAAAAGAATTTTCTTGCGCTGCTTTTTCATAAGTTAATATTATTTCTTTATTTTCTATATTTTGAATTTGAATTAAGTTAGCTGATGACATATATCGCCAAATATACTTATCTGTATTTTCGTTTGGTTTATAATCAAAATTATCATTTGTAATATATGATAAATAAAAATTTAAAAGATTATCATCTAAAATTTTTTGACTTGTTTTGTCTGTAAAGCCTAATAGAAAATTAATTTTATTTTCAAAAAATTTATCTTTAAATCCACGTTCTTTTAATAGATCTAGAAGCAATTGAGCTTCTTCTTTTCTATCATCATGAATTAAACAATAGATTAAAAATTTATCTAGATAATCATTTTCTATATTTTTTTTTATAAGATTTACTTTTTCGCATGCGGATTTTATATTGGCGTTAGAAAGATTTTCATTTACGAGGTATGTGACGGCTTTTGATACTTTACCTGCCTCTGGGTTTAGCTTTAATAAATTCTCAAGGTCTTTAAATCTTCGATTTTTAATCAGCCAATTAATTTTGATTTTCAAAAAATTTTCTGCTGACAAATTATTTTTAGGTGGATAAGAGTTAGTAAATAAAACTTGAAGTAAAAGATCTTCCGCAAACTCAGAAAGCTTTAACTTATTTATTCTATTAAAAATATTTTCAATTTCCTTTCCGTCAGAAGTGGACCATAAGTTCAAGTTAAATTCATTTTTCTGAGGATCGAATAAGCCAACTATTTTTTCTTCAAATTTGTTAAGTTGCTGCTCGTCAATATTGATTGAAATTTTATTTATATCGCTGGAAAGAATGGGACTTTTAATAATTATTTCAGTTTCTATATTTTTATTTTCATTATTATTTGTTTCCTTTTTTTTCCATATATCTTCTGCGGAAATGGAGATACTACTTTTTAAAAGTAATATTGTATAAAAAAAAATACTTACTATTAGTTTACTTAAGAGTGATAAGTTTATCATTGCTAATTTCTTGCTTAATAATTTTTGTTGGCGTCGGCATGTTTATTTTATCAAGCAAAAATACTGCAAATAAAAAAATTAGAACAACCAAAATAGTTTTAATTAAAAAAGCTCTGCTAATTAAGCTGTTATGTGGTTTGCTTTTGAATCTAAGTTGCATAATTATTAAATTGTATTTACACTCGAAAATTAAGACAAAATTGTGAAAAATCAAATTTAAAATTTCGGATAATTGTGAAAAAAAACCTTATTTTAATAGGAATGATGGCCGTAGGTAAAACAACTCTAGGTAAAATTGTGGCCAAAAAACAAGGATTAGAGTTTATTGACGCAGATTTGGTCATTGAAAGGAAAAACAAAATGACAATTAAGGATATTTTTGAAAAAAAAGGAGAAAAATTTTTTAGATCTGAAGAAAAAAAAGTTGTTATGAAATTGTTAAAGAAAACAAATTGTGTGATTGCTTTAGGGGGTGGTGCTTTTGTTAATAAAGATATTAGACATGATGTTTTGAAAAAAGGAATATCTATTTGGCTAGATATAGATAGTAAAATTTTATTCACAAGATCATTATGGAGTCATAAAAGACCACTGCTTAATAAGGATAATAATAAAAAAAAGCTTGATGAACTATATTTAAATCGAAAGAATATTTATAAACTGGCTGATCACAAAATTACATGTGATAAACTTCGAAAAAGTGATATTGCTAAAAAAATTATAGAATTATATGAAAAATACTAAAATCCTAGTAAACACAAAGAGTAAGTCATACCCTATTTTTTTTGGAAATAATATTATTAACTCTACCAAAACTTTTATTAAAAAAAATATTCCTAACGCGAAAAAAATATCTATTATATGTGATCGAAATATACCTGGTGTCTTAAAAAATAAATTAAAAAAATCTTTAAGAATATATAATCCTAAATTTTATAGTTTGGTAGCTAATGAAAAAACCAAAAGTTTCAAAGTGGCTAATAAATTAATTGAAAATTTATTAAGAGATAATTTAACAAGGTCAGATTGTGTTATTTCTTTTGGTGGAGGAATTATAAGTGACTTGACTGCTTTTGCTTCCAGTCTAACAAAAAGGGGTACAAAATTTGTAAACATACCTACTACACTTCTGTCTCAGGTTGATGCATCAATTGGTGGAAAAACTGGAGTAAATTCAAATCAAGGAAAAAATCTTATAGGAACGTTTTATCAACCAAACTTTGTTTTGATTGATATCTCTATTTTAAATAGTTTACCACAAAGAGAAATGATTTGTGGTTATGCTGAAATTTTAAAACATTCTCTAATTGCCGATAGGAAATTTTTTCTATGGTTAGTAAAAAATGCAGAAAAAATAATTAAAAGAAAAAATAAAGAGTTATTGAAATTAGCAATAATTAAAAGTTGCAAAATAAAATCTAATATAGTTGCTAAAGATGAAAAAGAAAAAAACTTGAGAAAAATTCTAAATTTTGGACATACTTTCGCTCATGGCTTTGAGGGGGCTAGCAACTTTAGTAAAAAATTAAATCATGGAGAAGCTGTATTGCTTGGAATGATGATGGCAATGAAATTTGCTAAAAAGAAAAAAATGTTAAACTTAAAAGATTATTTATTAGTAAGGAAACATTATATCGATTTAAAACTTCCAATGAAAATAGAAAAAAAATTTAAAGTTAGAGATATTAGTAAAATAATTTATTTTATGAAGAAAGATAAAAAAAATATAAATAAAAAAATTAATTTAATACTTATAAAAAATATAGGTAAAGTAATTAATCCAAATAAAATAAATGTAAGCCATAATGAAATAAAAAGTTTCTTAAAATCTAATTTTAATTAATAAGATTACTCAACTAGAATTTCTAAAGCATGAATTTTTGTTTTAATATCTTCGTTCAAAATTGAAAAAATAACCTTGTGCGCCTGGATTTTTTGCATACTTTTTAATTTTTTCGATTTTATTATAAGTTTTATGTGATATTTCTTAGGATCAAAAGATTTATGTTTTTTATGTAGATGTGAATTATCAAGCAAAGTAATTTTTTCTGGGTTAATCTTCTCAACTATCTTAGCTTTAATTTCTTCTAAATAATTTATCATTTTTCTTCTTAAATGTTAAAACATATAGTAATTATAAACAATGAAAAATATTTGTGATTGGGATAATTGTGGTGAAGTTGGTAAATTTAAAGCACCAACTGAAAAAGATAATAGCAAAAACTTTAAATGGTTATGTGAGGAACATATAAAATTATTTAATAGTAAATGGAATTATTTCGAGGGAATGTCACAAAATCAAATCGAAACATTTTTAAAATCAGATTTAACTTGGCATAGACCTACACAAGAATTTGGCTCTGCAGATAATTTTTTTAATATTTTGTGGAATAATGCTCTAAATGATAAATTTAAAATGTTTGAAAACAATGGAACAAATAATTTTAAAAATAGTTATAAATTCGGTGAAAAAGATAAAGATGCCTTTAAAATCATGGATTTACATCTTAATGCGGATTGGAAAACAATACAGAAAAAATTTAAAACCCTTGTAAAAAAATATCACCCTGATAAAAATTCTGGTAATAAAAAATTTGAAGATAAATTAAAAAAAATAACTATGGCCTATAGCCATTTAAAAAACTTAGTGGCAACTAAACAGTAAAATTTATGAGTGATTTAAAAGAGATGAGCCCCGATATCAAAGTTTCTGTTAACCAGATTTTTGGAATAGATACCGAAATGAAGGTGGATGGTTTTTCCAATAAAAGCGAGTATGTTCCAGAAATTGATAGTAGTTATAAATTTGATAGAGACACAACGCTAGCTATTATTTCTGGATTTGCCTTTAACAAACGTGTTCTTATCCAAGGTTACCATGGAACTGGAAAGTCTACTCACATTGAACAAGTTGCCGCAAGATTAAATTGGCCTTGTATTAGAGTGAACTTAGATAGTCATATAAGCCGTATAGATTTAATAGGTAAAGATGCAATTGTAATTAAAGACAATAAACAAATTACAGAATTCAAAGAAGGTATTCTTCCATGGTCAATACAGAATCCTATAGCTTTGGTATTTGATGAATATGATGCTGGAAGACCTGATGTGATGTTTGTCATTCAAAGAGTTCTTGAGAAGGAAGGAAGTTTTACGTTATTAGACCAAAATAAAGTTTTAAAACAACATCCTTATTTTAGAATGTTTGCAACTACTAATACAATTGGGTTAGGTGATACGACTGGTCTTTACCAAGGCACTCAACAAATAAATCAAGGCCAGATGGATAGATGGAATATAGTTACAACTTTAAATTATCTTAAATTTGATAAAGAATTAGAAATTATAATATCAAAGTCAAAAAAATATAATACAAAAGAAGGCAAGGAAATTATTTCAAATATGATTAAAGTTGCGGACTTAACAAGAAAAGGTTTTGTAAATGGTGACATATCAACTGTAATGAGTCCACGAACAGTAATGCATTGGGCTGAAAATGCTGAAATATTTAAAGATTTGGGTTATGCTTTTAGAGTTACCTTTTTAAATAAATGTGATGATCTAGAAAAAAATATAATTGCAGAATATTATCAAAGATGTTTTGGAGAAGACTTGCCAGAATCTTCTATAAATATAAAAATTTAAGCTAATAAATGGATGAAAAAGAACTCTTAAAAGAAAGATTTAAAATAGCAGTTTCTTCTGCTGTTAAAGCTATTTCAAATAATTATGAAATTGAAGTTAAATTCGGTAATGATAGTACTTCAAAAAAAAATTCACTAAAATTACCCGAAATAATAAACCTAGAAAATTTACAAGATTTTATAAATATAAGAGCTTTAGCTGATTCCGAGGCTTTAAAAATAAAATACAATAATAAAAAAATCTATTCTGATAATGAGCCTGTGGGATCTACCGCAAAGGAGTTGTATGCTATTGCAGAAAAAATTAGATATGAAAAAATAGGATGCGATAAACTAAAAGGAGTAAAAAATAATATTTTAAAAAGTTACGAAAACCATTTTAAAAATAAAAAATTAGAGGACATTAAAGATAAATCAGATGTACCCATTACTGAGGCTTTTGAGTTATATCTAAGAAGTCATTTTTTTGAATTAAAAAAAAATACAACTACTAAAAAAGTAGAAGATTGTTGGAAAAATTTATTTAATAAAGATTTAAATAATAAATTAAAAAAGTTAGAAGAATGTGTTGAGGAACAAGAGAAGTTTAGCCAGTTAGTTACTAATTTAATTAGTAATTTAAAATTTGAAGATTCCGAATCTGTGGAAAAAAATCAAGAACAAGAAAACCAAAAAGAAGACTCGACCAAACCTGAAAAAAGTGATGAAACAGCAGATTTTTCACAAAAAGATTCGGAATCTGATAATCAATCTAGTTTAAATGTTTTTGAAAATAGCCAAGAATCTAGCGAAGAAAATAAGGATTCGGATCAAACTCAAACACAAGAAATAGAGAGTGATCAAAATTTAAACAAAAATAATAAAAAAAATACATTAAAAGAAAAATATAGGATATTTACCAGTGAGTTTGATGAAACAAAAAATGCAGAAGATTTAGAAAACGAAAATGAAATTGCAAGATTAAGAAAAACTTTAGACCAACAACTTACCAACTTGCAAAGTTTAGTCGCAAAACTTGCTAATAAACTTCAAAGGCAGCTATTAGCAAAACAAAATAGATCATGGGAATTTGACATGGAAGAGGGTCTGCTTGATGCATCAAAATTATCAAGAGTAATTATCGATCCATTCCATTCTTTATCTTATAAAGTAGAAAAAGAAATAGATTTTAAAGATACTATAGTTACGCTTCTTATCGACAATTCAGGATCAATGAGAGGGAGACCAATTTCTGTAGCTGCAATTTGTGCAGATATTTTATCAAGAACATTAGAACGATGCTCTGTTAAGGTTGAAGTTTTAGGTTTTACAACAAAAAATTGGAAAGGTGGAAAGAGTAGAGAGAAATGGAACGCTGAAAATAAAATTTCAAATCCAGGAAGATTAAATGACCTAAGACATATCATATACAAATCTGCTGACAAACCATGGAGGCAATCAAAAAAAAATTTAGGATTAATGCTTAAGGAAGGTTTATTGAAAGAAAATATTGATGGTGAAGCATTGCTGTGGGCATATAAAAGAATTTGCAATAGAAAAGAAGAAAGAAAAATATTAATGGTAATTTCAGATGGCGCTCCAGTTGATGATTCGACTCTTTCAGTAAATTCTGGAGATTATTTAGAAAAACATTTAAAATATACAGTTAAATGGATTGAAGAAAATTCAAACATTGAGGTTGTGGCCGTTGGTATTGGTCATGACGTAACTAGATATTACCAAAAAGCTATTAAAATTACTGATGTACAAGAGTTAGGAGATGTAATGATTAATCAACTAACAAAACTCTTTTCAGAAAAAAATAATAAAACTATACATTAATATTTTTCAATCATTTGTTTTTCTTGAATTCCAGATAGTAAAAGTCTGAACGGAATAAGCATTATTAATGCAACCAAAATTTTTACAAGTAGATCTCCTAATGATAAAGTTATCCAATTAACACCTGTTCCATAAAAAGATATTGAAAAAAATAAAAACGTATCAACTAATGATCCAATTAATGAAGATACCAAGGGTGCTATAAACCATTTTTTTTTTCTTAACTTATCAAAAATATTTACGTCTATTAATTGAGCTACAAGAAATGCTGTACCAGAACCAATGGCAATTCTAATCGAAATTAAATCTGAGTAATTTGTAGAAAAGTAAAAAGTCAAAAATAAACCTAAACCAAAACCTAAGTATACAATTTTTTTAGCAATTTCTTTTCCATACCTTCTGTTTGATAAATCAGTAATTAAAAAAGCTATGGGATAACTAAATGCTCCATATGTTAATACATTTTGAAGCTCCAAATAATTAACTGGAAACTGCACAAGATAGTTAGACAAAACTACTATCAAAGACATTAGTAATGCCAAAATAAAAAAAAATCTATTTTTTATTTTAAACATTTTGAGTTAGGCTTTTGCGATAATTTTATTTTTTAGTTTTTTTGCTTTTGGGGATAATCGAAATGATTTAACACTTTTTAAATAAAAATCTAAACCACCTTTGTAATCTACAGTTCTTAATGCCGCGTTACTTACGCTAAGTCTTATATTTCTTTTAAGTATATCACTCTTAAAAGTTACATTTTTTAAATTAGGAAAAAACTTCCTTTTTACCTTGTTATTTGCATGACTTACCTTATGACCTTTTAAGGGAGACTTGCCTGTAAGTTCACATTTTTTTGACATATTAAATTTCCTATGCTGTATATAGATCCAGTAGGAAAGGGAATCAAGAGAATATATTAAATGAATACCACACTATCTGTAGCATTTTTGGCTGGATTAATTAGTTTTTTATCTCCATGTGTTCTTCCTTTGATCCCTGGATATATTTCCTACATTTCGGGGACAACATTAGAAAAACTTGTAAAAAAAAAGAGCAAATTAGTGGTTGTCAAAACAATTTTTTTTACTTTGGGTTTCTCAATTGTATTCATAGCATTGGGCTCAACAGCATCTTTTCTTGGAAATTTTTTTTTAATAAATTCTGATATTTTAAGAATTGTCGCGGGAATGGTTATAATATTTTTCTCATTGCAACTTCTTGGAATAATTAATTTAAAATTTATGAATAAGGATATAAGATTTTTTACTAGTCAATATAATGATAATTTAATTTTTCCATTAATTGTAGGATTTGCTTTTGGGTTTGGGTGGACGCCTTGCATAGGTCCTATTCTTGGATCAATTTTAGCTTTGGCAGCCATAGAAGAAGATTCTAGTAAAAGTATTTTATTGCTATCATTCTACTCTTTGGGCTTAGCTATTCCTTTTATTATATCTGGAGTTCTAATTAATAAATTTTTGACTTTTTCTAAAAATTTCAGAAAATATATTTCAATAATTACAAAAATAGGTGGGGGGATTTTATTATTAACTGGAGTGGCTATTTTAACTGGGCAATTACAAATTTTAGGATTTTTTATACTAGAATTTTTTCCTAACCTTGGAAGCTTTGGTTAATTAAATACCCTTTCCAATTATATCTTTAATATTCTTTATTCCCTCAGTTTTAAAAATTTGAATTAATTCTTTTTTTATATCCTTTGCGGCTGTAGGTCCCCTATAAACAAAACCAGTATAAAGTTGTAAAAGTGATGCCCCCGCAATAATTTTTTCATATGCAGATTTTCCTGAGTTAACTCCACCAACGCCTATTATTGGTATTTTGCCATTTAATTTTTTATAAAATTTTTTAATCAAGTTAGTTGAGATTTCTTGAAGAGGTTCTCCTGAAAGGCCACCATTTTCTTTTTTTATTTTACTAATTAGTTTATCTCTATTTTCATTAGTCGTGTTAGTTAGTATAATGGCAGAAATATCGTTATTTAAAGCCACATCTACTATTTCGGAAATATAACTATCTTTTATGTCGGGTGACACTTTTAGCAGAAGGGGGACATTCGTTTTTTTTTCTTCTTTAATTTTGTTCAGAGATGAAAGTAGATCATCTAATTTTTTCTGTTCATGAAAATCTCTCAAACCTTGTGTATTTGGTGAAGATATATTGATTGTAATATAATCAGCTATATTAAAAAAATTCTTTAACCCTTCACAAAAATCATTTTTCTTATCCTTTGTTTCTTTATTTGGACCAATATTAACTCCTAAGATACCTTGTTTTTTTTCGGATTGAATTCGATTCTTAATTATTTCTATACCCTCATTATTAAAACCCAATCTATTAATCATCGCATTATCTTCTTCGAGTCGAAATATTCTAGGTTTGGGGTTTCCGAATTGTTTTAATGGGGTAACTGTTCCAACTTCTATAAATCCAAAACCTAATTTAAATAGTGAATTATATACTTCTGCACTTTTATCAAAGCCAGCAGCTAACCCTATTGGGTTAGGAAAAATTTTTCCCAACAACTCAATTTTTAGCATTTGTTCGTCTTCAACCTCAAACATCTTGCTTGGTAAATAGTTAAATTTTAGTGATTTTATTGCTAAATCATGCGCTGTTTCTGGGTCTAAATTAAATAAAAAAGGTTTTAAAATAGAAAACATTATTTTGTATATTTATTTATTAATTCTACAGTTTCTTTAATACCAAAAAAACTTATGAAAAATCCCATTCTTGGTCCATCTGAGTCACCAAAAATTATCTCATAAATAGCCTTGAACCACTCTCTTAAATTTTCTTCATACCCATTATCTTTTCCAACTGAATAAACAATTGTTTGTATTTCTTCTGGACTTATAAGCTCCTTGCATTCTTTCAATCTATTGACTAAATCTTGTAAGGCTATTTTTTCTTTATTAGTGGGTTTTCTGTATTTTTTATTTGGTTTAACTATGTCTGTAAAATATTTTAAAGCATAATCCATCAAACTATCCAAAATTGGATGCTCTGATGTTTGAATATTTTTTTTATATTTTTTTACAAATTTCCACAATACACTTTTATCAGTTGCGTTGCTTGTACCAACTAAATTTAATAGAACTGAAAACGGCATAATTGATTTTTCTTTGGGAGGATTACCATTATGAATATGCCATACAGGATTAAGCAATCTTTGTTTATCATCTTGCTCAATAAATTTATCTATACAAGAAATATATTCATCTACAGCTTTTGGAACAACGTCCGCATATAATTTTTTAGCTCTTTTTGGATTCTGATACATATACAAAGACAAACTTTCTGGCGAAGCATACTTTAGCCAGTCCTCTATTGTTATGCCGTTGCCTTTAGATTTAGATATTTTTTCACCTTTTTCATCTAAAAACATCTCGTAAGCAAATCCATTTGGGCTCTTCTTTCCTAAGCTCTGGCAAATTTTACCGGAAAGAATAGCACTTTCAATTAAATCTTTTCCATACATCTCATAATCAACATCAAATGTATACCATCTCATTGCCCAGTCTACTTTCCACTGAAGTTTACATTTTCCATTTACTACTTCGGTTTCAATTTTTTTGTTACCGTTTTCATAGATAATTTTCCCTTCCTTTTTTTTTACTTCTAAAACTGGCACTTCTAAAACCTTCCCAGTTTCAGGGCATATTGGTAGAAATGGACTATAAGTTTTTTGTCTTTCTTTACCTAGGGTTGGTAATATAATTTTTAATATTTCTTCATACTTTTCTAAAACTAGAAGTAATGAATTATTAAAATCACCCTTTTTGTAAGTTTCCGTTGAACTCTTAAAAACATAATTAAAATTAAATTTATCAAGAAAATTTTTTAACATTTCGTTATTATGTTCACCAAAACTTTTAAACTTTTTAAAAGGGTCAGGTATATTTGTTAATGGTTTATGTAAGTTATCTTGTAGAATTTTTTTATTTGGAATGTTATCTGGCACCTTACGTAAACCATCCATATCATCTGAAAATGTTATTATTTCAGCAGGAATATTAAGAATTTGTTTTAAAGCATTAACCACCATAGTGGTTCTAGCCACTTCACCAAACGTTCCTATATGTGGAAGGCCACTTGGTCCGTAGCCAGTCTGTAAGGTTATTTTTCCTTTTTTTTCAAAAGCCTTACCTCTTTCTTTGACTAGTTTTCTTGCTTCGACAAACGGCCAAGCGCTAGTATTTTGAATTATTGATTTATCAATCACGATATAAAGATTTATTAAATTTCACGAGTAAAATATAGGTATAATAAGTTCTAATTATGTTGAATTTCACCTCATTTTAAATAACCTTCAACATCAAAAATGAATAATTATAAAACTGTTTTTTTTGCAATAGGCATACTTCTAGTAATATTGGGGGCATCCATGCTTATACCATTTCTTGTACAACTTTTATACGAAGAAAATAATAACACATTTTTATCATCGTCTGGAATTACTATTTTTATTGGAATACTTTTGATTCTTACAAACTTAGAAGAGAATAGAAAATTAAATTTACAGCAGGCATTCCTATTAACAACTTTGTCTTGGCTAAGTATAGCTATATTTGGTTGTATTCCTTTTTTGCTATCTAATTTAAATATATCTCTTGTTGATGCTTTTTTTGAAAGCATGTCTGGTATAACAACAACAGGATCTACAATCATTACCAACTTAGATAATTCTCCTAAAAGTATTCTCATTTGGAGAGCGATATTGCAATGGCTTGGTGGAATTGGAATTATTGTAATGGCTATAACTGTTTTGCCCTTACTAAACGTTGGGGGAATGCAATTATTCAAAATTGAGGGATCTGATACGACTGAAAAAATTTTACCAAAAACTCGAGAATTAACTTATATAATTTCAATAATATATTTTGTCTTAACTTGTTTTTGTGGATTTGCTTACTGGATGTTTGGAATGAATGTTTTCGATAGTATTGCACATTCCATGACAACAATAGCAACAGGTGGTTTTTCAACATATAGTAGTTCAATAGGTTATTTCCAAAATCCAAAAATCGAAATTGTTTCAATAATTTTTATTATATTAGGTAGTTTACCCTTTATTGCGTATCTGAAATTTGCAAAAGGAGATAAAAAAATTTTTTTTAAGGATGCCCAAATTAAAGGTTTAATTTATATTTTGTTAATCTCAGTGTTATTTATGTTTTTATATTTATTATTAAGTAACAATCAATACGATATTTTAGAAAATTTAAGAATTTCAACATTTAATGTTGTTTCTATACTGTCTGGGACTGGCTATGTTACTGATGATTTTAGTTTATGGGGAAAGTTCCCTTTAATATTTTTTCTTTTTTTAATGTTCGTTGGTGGTTGCGCGGGATCAACAACATGTGGAATTAAAATATTTAGATTTCAAATTTTATGGTATTTTATTTTAACACAAATTAAAAAGCTGGTTTATCCTCATGGTATATTTACAATCAAGTATAATAACGAAAAAATTAGCAATACGTTTATATACTCAATAGTTACTTTTATATTTCTGTATTTTTTTATTTTCTTTATTTTGGCTACATTATTATCTTTAGATGGATTAGATTTTATTACAGCAGTATCAGGATCTGCTTCAGCTATATCAAATGTAGGTCCTGGACTAGGCGATATAATAGGCCCTAATGGTAACTTTAGTAATTTACCAAATCTTTCTAAATTAAGTTTGAGTTTTGGAATGCTTCTTGGTAGGCTTGAATTGTTCGCTGTGTTAGTTTTATTTTTTCCATCTTTTTGGAAAAATTAAAATGTTTTATTAATTTATGGAAATATATAAAAAACAAACATTATCAGAAACATTCTCTGTTTATTTTGAAAAGCGGATGGCTCGAATTTTATTACTTGGTATTATAAGTGGTTTTCCTTGGGTCTTGATAGGAAGTAGTTTAAGTCTTTGGTTAAAAGAAGATGGGCTAAGTAGAAGCACTATTGGTTGGGCCGGATTAATATTTGCGGTATATGCATTTAATTATCTTTGGGCTCCAATCATTGATAGAGTTCGTATTCCTTGGCTAACCAATAAAATTGGTCATCGTCGTGCTTGGATAGTTACCATGCAATTTATTATTTTAGCTAGCTTAGTGTGTTGGAGTTTAGTCAATCCAACAACTAACCTTGCGTTAGTAATTACTGTCGGTTTAATTATAGCTATCGCTTCAGCTACTCAAGATATTACAGTGGACGCTTTAAGAATTGAGCAGATCAATGAAAATGAAGGAACATCAATGCAAGCAGGAGCAGCTATGGCTGTTGTAGGTTGGTGGACTGGATATAAATTAGGTGGGGTAATTGCTTTAAATACTGCTGAATATTTTCAACAAGCGGGATTTGAAAATTACTGGCAAATCACTTTTCTGGTGCTTGGCGTAGTTATTATTGCCTGTAATATTGGTTTGATGTTTATACACGAACCTCAACCCACCGAAAGACAAGAATCTCAAAGAAAAACTGATCAAATGATCGAGGAAAAACTTGGTACATCTAATATTGCTACGAAGTCAATTGCATGGATTAGCGGAACTGTCGCTGGTCCCATAATAAGTTTTTTTAAAAAAAATGGATTTAAAATAGCTTTGGGTATTTTGCTTTTTGTATTTCTTTTTAAAATTGGAGAAGCTTTTCTCGGAAGAATGTCCATAATATTTTATAAAGAAATAGGTTTTTCAAAATCTGATATTGCTCTTTATTCAAAAGGTTTGGGTTGGATTACCACGGTTGTGTTTACTTTGTTAGGTGGTTTGTTTGCAATACGTTCAGGAGTTATAAAAGCTATGTTTGTTTCAGGAATACTAATGGCATCTACAAATATTTTGTTTTCTATACTGGCTTGGTCAGGTAAATCTGAATGGCTTTTTGCTATAGCGGTAATTTTTGATGATATGGCTGCAGCTTTTGCTACCGTTGCATTTGTAGCGTTTATCTCATTGTTGGTAGATAGAACTTATACCGCAACACAATATGCTTTGCTTGCATCAATTGGTACTGCTGGTAGAACAACATTAGCAGCTTCGTCTGGGGCATTAGTTGATTGGTTAAATGGGGATTGGGGTATATTTTTTATCATAACTGCTATAATGGTAATACCTTCATTAATTTGTCTTTGGTTTATTCGAGACAAACTTAAATTAACGTGAGAGTTAATTCATCTTTTATAAATGTACATAAAAAAGCAACAACAAAATCAGAAGTTGTAACACAACTTCTATATGGTGAAATATTTAAAATAATAAAAAAAAAAAATAAGTGGATAAAAATTAAAAACGAATATGATAATTATGTAGGTTTTATAAAAAAAAAGAAGTTTTATAATAATGTTAAAAATACTCATAAAGTTATCAATTTATCTGCTCAGCTATATTCAAAACCAGGCAAAAAAATAAAAAGCAACCTCAGCTTTGGTTCTAAAATAAAGATTATAAAAAAAGAAAAAAATTTTTACAAATTTGATAATCTGTGGTTGAAAAAAGAAAATTTAAGAGAAATAAAATATAAGAAAAAAGATATTTTCAGTGATTTAAAAAAATTTATAAATATAAAATATGTCTGGGGGGGTAAAAGTTTTAAGGGGATTGATTGCTCTGGATTGGTTCAAATATTTTTCAGCTGCAATAATAGATTTTGCCCTAGAGATGCAAAAGATCAAATAAAATATTTTAAGAAAAAAATTAATTTAAAAAATATTAAAAAGAATGATTTGATATTCTGGAAAGGGCATGTTGCTATTGCAATTTCTAAAAAAAAATTAGTTCATGCTTACGGACCATTAAAAAAAGTTTTAATTATGCCAATTAATAAAACTATTGATAGAATTCACAAAACTGCAAATCTAAAAGTAATAGGTATAAGAAGAATTAAATAAAAATTAGAGTAAAAAAAAACCCACTACTTAAATATAAATAGCGGGTTTTAATTTTTTGTTTTGGTTACTAATTAAAATTTGTAACCTATAGATACTTGTGCTGCCATAACATCTATATCAGCTGAGATTGTACTTGCTACGTCAGATCCAGTTGAACTTAAATTAATCTGTTCATAGTCAGTATAAGTTGCTGCAATTTTTCCGTATACACCTGTGTCTCCTAAATCACCTTTAGCACCAATTCCTACCATGTAACCCCAAACGTCTGTGTTACCGTAAGATGATCCTGTACCTAATGATTCAGTAGTGTCTATACCTACTTCCGCAAGACCAGCTGTAATATATATTGGACCCATAATTGTTGCGTCCACATATATTAATACATGGTCTGTAGCTTCAGCAGCCGCTACTTGCGTTACTGTAGTTCCAGTACCATCAGTTAATTTATCTGTTCTAGTAGTTGTTTTTGAACCTAGTCCATGCGTACCAGGAATAACCGCTATACCAACTGCAGAACCACCTTCGAAAGTGTATTCGGCAAATATAGAAGCTGCTTCTAGACTTTGAGTAACTTTTGTTGCGTTACCTGCAGAGGTACTACCTTTCATAACTTCGCTACCGTTTGTCTCGAAGTCTCCAGATATACCATTAATACCAATACCAAAACCTTCAGCGCTATCCGCTTTAAGTTGTGTACTTGCTAAAGCCATCAGAACTGAAAAAATTCCAACAACCGTTGCTAATTTAAAGTTTTTCATTTTTTTTCTTCTCTTGTTATCTTAATTAATTAATTAATTATATTAGGATTATATATATTTTTATTAATGTCTGTAAAATGAAATAATACAACAGCTGGTAAAATTTCATCAAAAAACCCCGTAAAATGTTGGTTTTTTGTGTGTTAATATTGCAACGGCCTATAATAAAATATTCTACTACTATTTAATGGCGGAGAGAGTGGGATTCGAACCCACGATACGATTGCTCGTATACACACTTTCCAAGCGTGCGCCTTCAACCAC
>MDSV01024114.1_pt1 | contig 16765 bp, 8 predicted proteins | sample 810851 | NCBI WGS metagenome assembly MDSV01 (sample SAMN05326640, study PRJNA326480) | marine metagenome | isolation source: seawater | place: Atlantic Ocean: North East | collected 2012 | reverse complement strand
TTGGTTGTGGTGCCTGAGCCGCTGCCAGAGCCGCTACCGGAGCCGCTGCCAGAGCCACTTGCTGCACTGGCATTGTACTGGAAGGTGATGTTGGTCATGGCCTCATCGATGATGAGTTCTGCACCTTCGACGCTGGCGGTGAAGTTGCTTTGCGAGGAGCCTGACCCTCCCGTTTCGAGAGCGTCGGTGGTTTCGTCAAGCGTTTCTTCGCCGTTTGTCCATGGGTTCATGGATTCAAGATAACCCACTTGGGTCATCATCATCATGAGGAGTGAGAGAACGATGGCTCGGTTGAAATTCGGATGGCGTACGCTGGACATGGTCTGTGGAAAAAATGGCATCATGTAGTATTCTTTACCGTTCATGATAGGGGGGGCAATATTGTTTCTTTAGAGAGTAAAAAAAAAGAACAAAAATTTGAACCACAGCCGTGGTAAACAAGCGTGGAATTCTGCCGTAGTCTTGAAGTCCTCAGTGTGTTTCGCCCAATTCGGTGAGAAAATGTCAAAGTACAATGTCCCCGCTGATGTACCCAATGATTTGATTGAAACATACATCCAAAACATGGATGCTGCAACGGCTGGAACCGGCAAAATGAATCTGTTTGCATGCGACCAGAAAATCGAACACTTGAATGATGATTTTTACGATGGTGGCGACGCTATTCCACTCACTTCAAACGACCCGAAACATCTCTTTGAAATCGGTCAACGTTGCCATGATGCAGGAACTATAGGTGTTCTTGCTGGACAACTTGGTCTCATCTCGCAGTATGCAAGAGATTACCCTGATTTGCCTTACTTGGTAAAACTCAACTCGAAATCACATATGGTGAAAACCGCACAAAGAGACCCAATCTCTCAAGCAATGTGGGATATGGACGATGTCATGTCTCTAACACACAACGGCATCAATGTTGTCGGCATTGGATACACCGTCTACATTGGCAGCGAGTACGAACATGAAATGCTTTCAGAGGCTGCTCAATTCATCCGTCAAGCACACGAACTGGGCATGATTGCAGTCGTTTGGATGTACCCTCGTGGACAGGCGGTTGCCGATGAAAAAGACCCGCAACTGATTTCCGGTGCAGCAGGTGTTGCTGCATGTATCGGCGCTGACTTTGCAAAAGTCAACTATCCTCGTGCCTTTGATGGCATGAGTCAACCCGAATCCCTCGCCATCGCTGCTCAGGCTGCTGGCCGAACAGGCATCATATGCTCAGGTGGAGGCTCCCTTCCTGCTCTGGAATTCCTTGAGCGACTTCACGCTCAAATGAGTGTTGGAAACTGTATGGGCGCTGCTACCGGTCGCAACATTCACCAGCGAGACACCGAATCTGCAGTTCGAATGACCGCTGCTTGCCACGCCATCATCTGTGAAGGTGCATCGGTCGAACAAGCTATGGCTATCTTTGAAGGCAATTGATACGCCCAATAGTTGCGGATTCACATGAGACTATTGATGGGTTGAATCCCTTCTTCTCTCGAACAATCTGTGAACAATCTTGAAGTCAAGCCGAGGGACCCTTACAATCCATGCGACCAGTTCACTTCGTGTTGATGTTGGTCCTGCTCACGTCTCTTTCGGGCTGTTTGGGCGGCGAAGGGTCCTCGGATGAGAGCCCCGGCACCTACATCGTCGAATCCACGCTGACTTCTCTTGAGGTCGAGGCAAAATCCGATTACTATCAAGACGGCGAGACCGTGTCGTGGTCGGTTGAATCCGGTTCTTTGGACGACGCCATCGAGTCTGCTGGTGGCAATGTTGTCGGGGTGTTGTTCTCCATGAGTTATGGTGAGGACGAATCTTCGGGCGGTCCGGTTTGCCTCGGAGGCGAGGCCAACCAACCCGACTCGATCACTGGCTCGGCAACCAAGGGCGAATGGGCGCTTTCAGCCGACGGTGAGAACCCAGGCGCCCATGATGTGAATCTCACGTGGCACAACCAGTCACTGCTCTCGGGTGTGATTGAGGGGCTAAGCAAGAGCGACATTGAGTCACAGTTGGCCTTCGGAGAACAAGCCCTTGGAGCATACGATTTGAGCCTCACTGTCAATGCACAGGCCTACAATGGAGCGTTGTGTTCGCACAACGACGACGGGGAAGAAGTCGCCACCGTGGTCAGTTTGTTGGTGCTGGATTTCACCGTTCTCAACGAGAACGGAGATGAGGCTTCAACGTTGGCTGTCGGTGAAGATTCGTTACCTATGTTCATGTTCGCAGCCTGGATTTTCTCGGTAGTGTTTCTCGTCGGGTATGTTTCTACCCAACAACGAGAACGCTTCCATCTTGACCTTGATTTTAGTGAACCGGAAGCCGAAGTCGTTGAGGGAGAATCCACCTCGGATGGCGAGACGCTGGTCGACAGTTATCGAGCCCGTGTCATCACTCTCTCTGCGCTCTATATCGCACAAGGCGTACCTTGGGGCTTCATCACCGTCACGATGGTGACCTTCCTCGCTGCTGAAGGAGCAGACGCTGGCGACCTTGCCTACTTGCTGACGCTCGGCACACTACCGTGGTCGTTCAAGTTCCTCTGGGGGCCAATCATTGACCGGTTCCAGATGCCCGAACTCGGACGCCGTCGACCTTGGATTCTCATTGCACAGACCGGAATGGTGACGCTGCTCGTCACCATGCTCATGGTGCCCGACTTGACCAACAACATTTCTCTGCTCGGTGCGTTGTTCTTCGTCTACAATGTGTTCACTGCGCTTCAAGATGTTTCGACCGATGCCTTGGCGGTTGATGTGCTTCAATCACATGAATTCGAGCGAGTCAACAGCTACATGTTCACGGCCAAGTCGCTGGGTGGTATCATCGGTGGAGCAGGTCTTGGAACCATCATCGGCATCGTGGGCATCAGAGGGGCATTCCTCATCCAAATTCCCATTCTCATCGTCATCATGATGGTGCCCTTGTTCATGCGCGAACGACCGGGTGAGAAGCGCTTCCCTTGGGATGAAGGCGACGCCGTTGAGATGGCTGACGAGCCTGAGGAATTGGAAGAAGATGTGCGAGGTTTCGCCGTCATTTTAGGAAACATCAAGACCGCATTTTCGGTTCGCTCAGCCCAACTCGGCATTGCGGTCAGCCTCATGATTTCCCTTGCGTTCATTCTCATACCCATTCTTCCGTTGCTGTTCCTTCAAGAGTTGGGCTGGAGCCAAGAAGAATTCAACGCCACGAAGGGCGGAATCATCCTCGTAGTCACCATGCTCGGGGCCATGGCAGGTGGCGAACTTGGTCGCAGATTTGGTGGGAAGTCCATGCTGATGTACGCTGCACTCAGCGCTTCGTTGACCACATTGGCGTGGGGTACGTTTGACAACATGTGGAGCGAAGGTTGGTTCATGATGCTCGTGTGGCTCGTCCACACTTTCCTCTGGGCTATCGTGTCCATCTGCTCCTATTCACTCATGATGCGGGTGACATGGGCAGAAGTTGGTGGAACCCAATTTACCGGTTACATGGCGATGATGAATCTCTCTGCCATCATAGGATATCAGTTGGCTCCCATCTTCGCTGAACGCTACAACTACCAGACCATCTTCTACATCGCTGCCGTGCTCGAGACGTTCGTGGTGCTTGCTGCGCTGTTCATTGACCCAGAAGAAACAGACCGAACTCTCAACGCTGCTGTGTGAGCCCTTGTTGGCGTAGATTTAACTCCGGAACCATTCAATAGGGGAGGACATAAACATAAACGGCGTAGAAAAAGAGCACATTGAAAATGGCCACGGCTGCTATGAAAAAGCGCTTTTTTCTCTTGGCAATTGTCTCGTCATCGACCGGTTCGTTTGCCTCATCGATTGTATTTGGCCAGAGAATCGCTTCTTTCAAGCTCTTTTTTTGGACAAAGATTTGGAAAAAAATGTTCAATATTGTCAATACAAAAAGAAGCAGACCTAGGATTCCTAGAACATCCTCAATTATGCCAAATTCCATGAACTTCGATTCAACCTCAGCGTTATTACTTCTTCTGCGATGAATTCAATTTGGCAAGGATTTGAAGATGTATATCCTTTTGAGGATTGAAATACAAATTGCTTTTCTGTGAATACTCAACGTGGGATGGTTATTCTTGTTGCTCAAAATTCTCCTCATCCGAAAAGATTTCACTCATCAAAGATTGATAAGATGAAGATTTGAGTGAGAGAACTGTAGCGAGGATGACGGATATAAATATCGCAAAGGTGAGCAATTGTCCCGTATCTTTTGCTGGAGGAAAATCACTGAATGAGATGAGAATAAACAGGGCAGCAGAAGTGATAGCAGCCCTCCAGCGAGCGGAAAAATCCGAGCGAGTAAGCGAGTGAGGTCCACTTGCATGTGAAAGATAATCTGCTGCAAAACCCATACCGAGAAGAACTGCTGGAGCCGTGTTGACACCGCGACCTCCCAGATGACTCGCCAATCCATCAACTGCAATTCCAACAGCAATTGAGCCAATAGCGATTTGAATCCCTTGTTGGTAGGAACCTGTTACAACCCAAGCGACAAGAAATATCATCAAACCTGCAATCAAAATCTGGAGAATTCGAGTGTTCTCAAAAGATTTTGCAACTTTGATTCCGGTCAAAAGATCGCCACCAACTTCTCCTTCCAGTCCGTGCTCATCAAGCAAATCATTGACATCGTTGGAAAAGCCATAAGCAGCATCGGCATCCTCACCATCGATAACTGCGAGGACAATGACTCCTGTTGTTTGTCCATTTTCGCTTAATCGCGAATCGCTCATGAACAATGAAGTCGAACTTTGTTCAAGGTATTGATCGATATCAATGCCATCTGCAGGTGATGAAGAAGGAAGGCCAAGCACCATTCGGTGCTGCGTAAATCCGGTATCGTAGGCAATTATACTGGGATGTTGAGCAAGATTGTTGTAGAAAATTGAAAGTGGTTGAACCAAATCTGTATCTTGACTCTCAATATCAACCACAATGTAGGCAATGGTGCTTGAAGCAATGACGTATTTTTCACGAAGTTCTTCCAACTCATCCAACGCCGGGTCATCTTCAGGCATAAACTGATGGATGTCCAAAACTTCAACACCTTCTGGAGCAGTCAAAGCAATTGCTGTTAAGAGCAGCAAAACGACGGGCCAAAGCCAATTTAAACTCAAGCCGAGCTTCACATTATCGTTTTTCAAACCATTGCTGGTTCGAGAATTCATGTAGATGTCTTCAAGTACAAATCGAGTCACGAACCAATCCATAATGATTCCAAGAATCATCACCAAAGCAAGACTACGTTGAATTTTGATTTCAGATATCATCGCCAACGAGACTGCGGCAACGGTTGTGCAGGTTGCAAGCAACAACATCCTTCGAACCTCTTCACGGGATTTGGTTGATGATGTGTACCAAAATGCACCATCAACAGCAACACCCATGATGATTGGAATTGCGATTGCGTCTATTACTGAGAAATTTCTGCCAAATAAAGCAAGAAGACCAATTTCTGCAACCAAGACAAGTCCAACAGAACCGAGCGTAATTGAAGCGATTTTTACGCTTCGTAGAAACACACACAAAAACAGAACAAGCAAAGCAAATCCCGCTGGTAAAATAAAACTCAAATCCTCTATTGCGATTACACCAGCCTCCTCAAAAAGAATGTTTATTCCAGCAGGTTCAAACTCATAATCACTGTTTGATGAAAGTTTATCGCACCAGGTGATAAGTTCGGACCAGTCAACTGGTTTCTGTTCGGCATCGAGCCATATCAACCACAATATCTCGTTCGATTGAGGCGGCTGGGAGGCTGATGCCCCAGCATATTGAGGGCAAGCAACACCAAGATTGCTCTGCTTTGGCAACAGCAAGAGAGTTACTTGCAAAGCTGATTGTTCATCGATACTCGCATCTTGCCCACACCATCCATCTTCATTCTCGGGCTGCAATACATCGCTCCATGAGGATGCATTGCTCATGCTTTTGTTGGACGATTCAAATGCTGAATTCCAAGATGAAAACGGAGTTTCTAAACGATGGATATACACTTTTGAAGAATCAAACGTGAATCGCTCATCGTCACCATTCAAGGCATGTTGTTCGATGTCGAGCAATGTTTGAACACGAGAAAAATTACTTGTCAACGGTCCAGAGTCCTTGTGTTGAATACGAATAATGAGGTTTTTTCCTATCGTATCGTCGGTGCTTGATTGCTGAATTTCATCGAGGGCTTGGTCATCAAAAATAGTACTGCTTGCCATACTCGGCGAGGGTGGTTGAAACAAAACGGGAATACACAGGATGCATAAGACTGCCAAAATTGCAATCTTGGCCCGATTATCTACCATTTTAGCGCCTCGAAATGGGAGGAGATTATGTCCACTCTACCCATTGTCCTGTTTGAGGGTCGCGGTAAAACCATTTTTGTGAATTCTTTGGGAATTCAATTGCTTCATAACCGTCGTACATCTCACCGACTGCATTAACCGGCGGTCGGGATGGTGGATTGCTGACTTCATTGGCAAATTCCTCAAACAAGATTTCTTCCTTGGTAAATTGCTCATCATCAATCATCGGATCACTGCTACGAGACCGGAGTAAGAACAAGACGCTCACAACAGCGAGAGCAATGAGGCCGATACCTGTTCCAACAACGATGGCACCAGTGGTACTTTGAGTCGAATCAGCAGTGGAATCTTCTTCTTCTCCCGAAGCATCGTTTTGAGTTTCGTTTTGAGTGTCGTCAGGAACGGTTAAGTCGTCATCCATGGAATCGCAAATTCCGTTACCGTTGGTGTCGAGTGGAATCGAATTTACATCCAAAGCGTCTGTACCGCAACTGTTCTCATCGATGTCGCTCCATCCGTCGTTATCATCGTCTGAATCTTCAACCAAATTCGTTGTTGAGATTCCAGAAATATCATCTGGAAGACCGTCACTGTCGGTGTCGTTCCAAGCAGATGCATCGGTTGGGAAAGCATCGGAAGAAACACAATCCGGTACAACATCGATGGAACCGTCACAATAACCATCTCCATCGGTATCTACTTTGAGCGGGTCGGTAGCAGGGCTAAACAGATATTCTTCAATATCTTTCAAACCATCACCATCATCGTCTTCATCGGCATTGTCTCCAACCCCATCGCCATCTGTGTCGAGCCATTCATTCGGGTCATTCGGGAATGCATCCAAAGAGTCACCATAGCCATCTCCATCAACATCGCCTGGTAAACCGGTATCGTTTCCTGATTGATTCTCAGTTACGGTGATGGTGATTTCAAACGGATAGTATTGGCCTCCTGAAACCGAAATCTTGGTGTCTCCAAGAGGAATCTCAAACGAGGCTTGACCGGTTTCACTTGAAAGCAAACTTGCCATTGTCGAGTTGTTTTGGGTGAGAATAATCGAAAGCCCCTCGACCGGATTGTTTGATTCATCGGTAATTGTCAGCAAAACAACGTCTCCAGGATTTGGGTCTGTTGGTGTGAAGACAAGGGACAAGTTCTCCATCTGTGGTGGTTCTGGATTCACTTGCGAAGAGATGAAATTGAAACCAGAAACCACCTTTGCCGTTTCTCCAGAGCCTTGTTGAGCAATTCCAATCACGGTATAGTCCGAAACTGGCGAGGAAAGGTGAGGCATCTGCAAATCAGCACTCGTTCCCTGTCCCCATGCAATTGTACTGAATCTTGTGAAGTATTCATCAAACAAATCAGAAACGGCCGATTCATCATCTAACCTATCATCTTCTTCACATCTGTCTTGTGATTCTTTAAAGTCAATTTCGGGTTCATTGTGGTCATTCTGCAAATCAAAATTAACTGACGAATTCATGTTCGAACCTGTGTAGAATTGATATCCACCATCATTGAGGTTTGTGAGGTCGTATTGAACCGTCTCTCGATTGTGTTCTGAATGGGAAGAGCTTGATGTCTGGTATTGAGAAATAACTTGACCGGTCGTAGTTTCAATCAATTTGGATGTATCGGTATTGATGATGAACGAAGTACCCTCATATTCTCCAGTATCGGATTCATGTTCAATATCTATGTTCAACAACTTTTGTTCGGACATTGTCGAGTCCTGCAATTCACTAATCGTGTAATAGGAGAGAGACTCACAAATTTTGTTCATTTCAGTCTCTACACCTGGCCAGTCGGTAATGGGTCGCAGAAGTTCATTTGAAAACGCTTCAGTGATTGTCGAGAAATCAATCGTTGAAGGATCAAAACCGTGTGAAGGAGAAGCAACTGCTAGTATTCTTGAGGCAGGGTCAAGTGATGCATCCAGAGCAACATTTGTGGTTTGTCCCGGTCCGAGAAGACCGGTGAGGTCAAGGCTTTCTGGGTTGGTTAATACCATTCCAAAATGCACGCCAAGAGGGGTTAATGTGTCTGAAGTTGTGGTTTCCCATTCAGAATCAGCCTTAATCGAAACAACACCAATCAGTGAAAGAGGCATGCTGTTGTCAATCTGAACTGTTCGGGAAGATTCACCGACATTAAACTCGAGGTCTTGGGTCGAGGGCTCGACATTCCAAATCTCATCCATGTCCGGGAATGGAACCGACAAATCAAGTGGCATATGTCCAACAGTCGTCTTGTGTCTGTCGTTCATTCCTTGTGTCTGAATTTGAATCGATTGCATAGAATCGGTGCTGTTCGCAGCATAAACCGGCAAACCGGAAAAGTATCCAAGAACATCCATTCCAAGAATTTCAATCGCTCCGGTTGTCGCAAGTCCAAAGTTAAGTCCAATTCCAGTTAGTGTTTCACCGTCAGATGCTCGAACATGCTTCGATTGTACAATGCTGACGTAGGCTCCTGTGTGTGATGGCACTATCGAAATATTAGATTTCCCGTCTTCATCGGAGGTCCCAATATATTGAGTCACTACTTCAAAAGGTCCATTCGTGATAAATTCGTTGATAATTGGCGCACTTGGTGTAGCCTGTTGCTCAGGTTTCTTCAATTCGCAGTATCTCCACTCTTCATTGGTACTAAGTTCGCCTTCGTAGTACACATTTCCATCCTCATCTGAATTTTCAAATCCATTGTATTCCTTGAAAACGAACTGATGAGTATAATAGATGCCATTCTCAAATTCATAGTTTACATCAATAGAATGTGTATCGCTCACTCCCGAAGAAGAGTAGGAATGAACTTCTTCCAACGTGAGTACTTGTTGCCCGGTTAACTGCACATTCGTCGTCGTCCCATCGCCCCAATCAATAGAGAGTGAGAGAAGGTCGGTATGATTGAATTCAACTCGTGAATATGAATCATCTTCATCTGCTTGGTAATAATAAGGTAGAGTTGACATTCTCAGTTTAACCTCAGAATCACCTTCCATTAAACCAGTAGACATCGTACATGCCGGACTGCCTGGTAGTGGCATTTCATTTGAAAAACTAAACTCCAATCCTTCGTTTGTCGTTCCACTGGTGGTAATCAACGCAACACCTCGGTTTGAAGGAGAGACTTGATTTGATAATTCAGAAGAAGCATCCCAACCGTATGCATCTCCGTCCAGAGTTAATTCTCCCTGGAAAGACCCCATATCATCGGTCATATCGGTTCCTTCTCTGTCTTCTTGACGCGGTTCAACGGTTACCGAAAGTTGACCATCAACATCGTTGCCTGAATAAACTGCACGAAGAGTCGAAGGGGACTGTGAAGAGATTTCTAAATCTCCTTCGGGAGACAAGGTCGAAACGGCTGATTCAGCTAGGCCCGGTGAAATACGCAGTACTGCGCTATCAATTTCGGCTCCATCTAAGGCACCCAATACCGCATCGTAAGTGGTAGATTCTACAAAGTAGGGTTGATTGACAAGGGTGGTCTCGGATTGATTGACGAGAACACCTATGGCTGAAACAAGGAATATCTCATCGTTAACCTCTGTAGTCATATCTTCGAGAAGGCCCGGGCGCAGGCTGTTAATTTCAAGACGAGAATATTCTACTGTGCAACCTTGATCGGCGCAAGCCGGTCTGTATGCCTCTAAGGGTTGACTGAAACTGTAGGCATTCTCTCCCAATGATTCTGCAGTAAATCGGCCGAAGTATCGGTTGTGACTATCTGCATCTCTACTAAGAACAACATTGGTTTCATCGTTGGTCGAATCGGTAACAGTCATGTTGAAGTCGATTGGATAATCGGTTTGTGAATCCCAAGAACCGTCTATCGTGAGTTCAAACCCAAGGTCCAAAATGTGTTTGTTGAGCATGGATGTCTGCATAGGATGAAGGTCATCAAAAACAACGTACTGGAAGGAATCTTCTTCAGATTCTTCGTCTCCAGAATCTCCACTATCGTCATCATCTTCATCTTCTTCATCACCGTAATCGTATTCCCATTGAAGTTCACGGTCGAAAGAAGCGTTGGATACCCAAGAGCCAAACTCATTCACTGCATCTCCAACCTGTTCCCAAGCTGGGTCTTCTACAGTGTCTTTGAGAATTGCCAACAACTCAACATCAAATCCATTGAAATCATCAAATCCGTCACCAACATGTGGATAAGAAGTGTCCATCTTTGCTTGCCATTGCAAACCTTCAGATGTGTTCAACAACAACTCGTATTCCCAAAGAACTTCATCAGGGAAATCATCACCGTCAAGGTCTGAAATGGTGACATCCATCTTTGACCAACTGACAACGAGTTTTTGGAACGGTGTCATGTTGTCATAATCATCACCCGTGAGAGGTTCAATCCACGCTTCAAATCCGGCAATGATGGCATCAGGATGTGTAGAGACCGATAACAGAGCAATGTTTCGCAGAACGGTTTGGAACGATTCAAACACCATCGTGTTGTTCGAGAGATTGTCTAGAGCGTTGCTCATAGCATCCCACTCATTGCTTCCAAGCATTGCGTCGTATGCTGCAGAAAAGTTCTCGGTTCCTGAAAATCGAGTGAAATTTTCAATCGGGTCAAAAGTGGAGATGTAATCGGCCATTGGACCAAAATCATTGACGGTTCGTGGTAGAGGGAATTCATTGCCATAGACAAACAATCCCGTTAGGAAAGCCATTCCTGCATCCAAATCATCAGAATCCAAAAATTCCATTAACGCTTCCAAAAATTGTGCTCCGTCTTCTAAATCGTAGGAGGGATTGTTGTAACCGGCTGAAATCATGTTGTTCCACAACTGCGCACTGTCGCCAAGTCCCGGCTGAGCTGTTGCGTCTTCTACAAATTCTGTCCACCCACCACTAAGCGCGTTACCAGACGAATTGAGATTATCGAAAACCGCCTTCATCTCCATGGTGGGATTGGCCGAATCCCATGTTGTATCTACTGTTTGGAGAACTTCTTCAATTTCCGAAATGACTTTTTCAGGAACTTGCGTTGGGTTGTCTGTTGCTTGAACACCGGACTCTTCAACGGTAATGCTGGCACCGTACACACCACCCAATGCATCGAGAGGAACGGTATAATCGCCCTCCCATTTCATGATTGAGGAATCATCTTCATGCAAACCAGATGGCGTAAGCACGACGGTGTCAACGACGACTGGATTGCTCGGTATCTCGCCTTGAGTAATTATTCCAAGTGGGTCGTTTTCTGGATAATGAACAATGTCAGCAGTGACGACCGTGTTGGTCGATTGCGGAGTACCAGAATGACCCATTGTGAGTGCATAAATTTCAATCGAATCCCCAACAGAAGTGAACTTCGTTGTCACATAAGCATCGATACTGAGAATATCATTGTTCGCCGGCGAGTGAGTATTTGGGGTGAGTGAATTAGCGACAACTGGAGATGCAGTCAACAGAACAAGTAGAGCGGTGACAACAGTTGCAATGACTTTTTTCATGGACATTCCAAAGAACGAAAGCATTAAACAGTTTTGGACCCCCTAAATTCTGTTTTTTGAATAAATTCCAAAGTTTATAGAGCCCTCTAGAGACATCAAAGATGAACAATGAGTCTCCCCAAACGCAGTTTCAGTCCATACATCACCACTTGGGGTAAAGAGAGGTTGAATTGATGCTGTAGCAAACAACAAAGCCGAAAGTGGAGCCAGAGATACATTCTGTTCAATGTGCTGGTAAGATATCGATGCGATGGAGTCGTCATATGAGGTCGGGCACCAACTTGAAGTTGTATTCCGTTCGTCTCCCAACAACATGAGTTCTTGAGCAAAACTTGAATCCTCAGGAATTCCACTCACGTTTGAATGATTCTGTTGCTGCCACTCGAGTGGAGTTTGAACGACGGCGGGAGGCGTTAGTGGCCCGTATTTGGCAACCAAAACGGCGTCCGGTGATGAGGCTCGGCAAAGAAAACTGTCTGGCAAACAAGCACGAATCAATTGCGTGTTGTCCTGTGAATCTTGAACGACAACTTCTGAACCGGATCTCGACATAAAGCCGTCATCGGTCTCGACAAAAGAAGAGGGGAGCGACGAGGTTTCGGGATGCCATCGAGGCGGATCATGACGGATGTAAATTTGCACAGATGAATTTGAATCTCCTGAATCCCACTCGATGAGAAACCATTCCTGCATCAGGAAAGATTTGGCAGTTAATTCATACAAATGGGTGAATTGTATCGTTGCTTCAACCCTTCCTTGTCTGTTGTTTGAATCAAGCAGATTAGTAATTACCACATCCCCCGTCATTTCGATACCAGTTAGTTGATTTGAACACTCACTGCAAGGTTCTGCGGTGACTTTTTGCGAAGTGAGATTGACGCTAGCAATTGCTCCTATCTTGAAATCATTCAAGCCAAAAGCATCCATCGCAGAGCGAGTTGAAAGTTCAATCACACCGGTCATTGATTCAAGTTGATTCGGCTGTTCAGTTTCGATTGGTTCGGTTGAGGATTGCAATGAAATGGCGGCAAAAAGAATGATAACAACACAAAACCATTCGAAAATGGATAGATTTGTTGCTTCGGCCACACATCGTCCAGTGGCCGCTGATGCTTAGCCTTGACCTTTGAGAAATCCGTTGGTGGAAATCATGTGCCGACGGTGTAGTCGTCAAGGTAGGCAAGTTGCGCATCGGTCAAGACATCGATACTGAAACCAAGCGTTTCGAGTTTCGTTGTTGCAAGTTCTTGGTCTTGTTCTGTGGTAATGTCGTACACTTCTTTGCCCATCGAACCACCTTCTTTGGCCAAACGGCAAAGTGAAAGGAACTGGTTTGCAAAGGACATGTCCATGACTTCTGATGGATGGCCTTCTGCTGCAGCGAGATTGACCAATCGGCCACGAGCAAGCAAGAAAATGCGACGACCGTCTGGCATAAGGAACTCTTCGTTGTTGGCTCGAATGGTTCGAACTGAAGTTGCACGCTCTTCCAAGTCGGTAATCTTGATTTCACAATCGTAGTGACCGGTGTTGGAGATGATTGCTCCGTCTTTCATCGAATCAAAGTGCGCACCGGTGATGACGTCTTCCATTCCGGTTGCGGTACAGAATATATCGCCAATCTTGGCTGCTTCGTCCATAGGCATGACACGATAACCTTCCATGACTGCACGAAGTGCTGGGAGAGGGTCAACTTCGGTGATGACAACGTTTGCGCCCATTCCTCGAGCACGCATGGCAAGTCCACTTCCACAGTGACCGAATCCGGCCACGACGAATGTCTTGCCTGCGATGAGAACGGAGGTTGCTCGGAGTATACCGTCGATGGTCGATTGTCCGGTTCCGTAAACATTGTCGAAGTCCCACTTGGTTACAGCATCGTTGACTGCAATGACTGGATAACGTAGGTCGCCAGCTGCTGCCATTGCACGAAGTCGGTGAACTCCAGTGGTTGTTTCTTCGGTACCGCCAATAACACCAGGTGCGTATTCTAACTTATCAGTGTGAACACGGACAATCAAATCCGCTCCATCATCGAGCGTGAGGGTCGGCTTGAACTCAAGTGTTCGATCGATACACCAATAGAAATCGTCGCTGGATTGACCGTGCCAAGCGTGGACGGAGTATCCTTCAGCAGCCAACCATGCAGCAACCTCATCTTGGGTTGAGAGAGGATTACAGCCAGACCATGAGATTTCAGCTCCTGCTGCACGAATTGTTTCGATGAGAACTGCGGTTTCCTTGGTGACGTGGAGGCATCCAGCAACTCGCATGCCAGCGAGAGGTTTGGTGCGCTCGGCTTCTTCTTTGAGTTTCGCCATGACAGGCATTCTAGCACGGGCCCAGTCAACCAAAAGTGAGCCTTGTTCAGCCAAATTTATGTCGCGGACGGTATACATCTCGGTCTTGTCCAAGTTATCCATGCCGTCGCCAAATACTCATCCTTATTGAATCCCCCGTAAAAGCGGGATGGTACGGGTTCAAGATACGCCGAGAAGAAACTCAAAGCGAGTTGTTCGAACTGTTTCCAGTCGTAACGTTACCATCATTATCGATGATAATTGGAGTACCTTCTTGCCATCCTGGGCAGTTTGAAGAAACCCAGTTACGAGTTGCCCATTCGCAAATATCGTAACCGCCAGAAAGGATGCCTGAGCGCTTGATGTAACCGACCTTAACGATGTCTTTGTCCTTTGAAAGAACGTTACCGAGTTGCTGGCTGGTCGTACCATGACGCATGGTACTGTTGATATGTTCCAGAATCTCGGCAGTATTGCGTGGTCGATCTCCTAAAAATTTCTTGATTTTTTCTCTGATTCTGGTTGTTTTCATGTGTTCTTTCCTCCTGTCATGAGGCCATTTCCCGTAGGGGGTCGGGGCCACTAAGACAGATGACCGAGGGTGCTCATATAACCCTTGTCCTTGAAAACAGATGATAGTTACATTTCATATGCAAATCGAGTGTTATTTTCACACCTTTGTTTCCGAATGTAAGTAAAAACCAACTTTCTCCAGTGGAAATGTGTAACTATTTGTAACTAACTAATAGAATAAACTGTAACATTTATCAATGCTCGCCAACAGCAACGGAACAAGGTGACTTTGATGTCAGGAAAACGCATCCGTAGCAGTCATCAACGTCGGGTGTTGAATTGGCTTCTCGATGGCAGTGGCACGGTTTCTGAGATTGCAGAAGCGCTGAATCTTCGCATGCCACACGCATCATTGGCGCTACGGCAATTGCGAGAGAGAAATGAGGTCAGCCGTGACGAACAAGGCAGTATTCGTGGAGCAAAACATCGGCTGAATGAGGTAGGTCGAGCAAGGCTGAACGAGGATTTGCTTTCTCGAGCCCGCCAACTTGCTACACAACGGCCTGAGAAAGCAGAAGGCATTGTGCTGGCGCAAGACGGAGCTCATGTCATGCTTGGTTATGTGAAACCACCATCGTCAAAGCTCCTTTTGCTGCCCAACCAAGGTATTGGAGCCGGAGGCGCACTCCCTCTATCCTCCAATGGAAGAAGAGGGGGGCGTTGGGCTGTACAAAGAACAAAAGAGATTCTGTGGTACACGCTCGATGATTTTGAACCAACGGAATTCCCGCAAAGTCTGCCAGCACGCGGCACACTCACCGAATGGACCGAAGAGGTCGATCGTATCGGAATATTGAGAGCAACATTCCTCGATACGAGTACTGAGTGGCCACTCAGCCCAGGCACATGGTTCACAGAACCGGCAAACCAGACACCATTACCACAGACGCTTACTCAAGGGAAGTACGCCTTAGGTCACGCAACTGGAACCAACATTCTCATCTCACCCCAAACCGGTGTCCACGGCCATTTGCCTGTATCGGTCAACCGAACCATCGCGCTCAATGCGATGAGCAAGGCGGCGTTGGTGTTTGAAGACCAATCCGCCAAGAACGCATCTCGTACTCTACCGGTCAATGCCCTCCGTTATTGGTTGAGAATTCTCCATCCAAGACTCTCTGCTGAAAAATTGGCAGCCAAATTTGAGGAACTGCGCGCTCACCTTGTGGACTCGCCCAAACAATCTCTCCCTGTGGCTGTTCAACGACGGATAGTATCTGACTTTGGTAAGGCTGATTGGAGAGATGATGAAATTTCGAGAATCAATTTTTCCGGCGTTTCACAGGACGGTGGGCGGGTCTTGTTGGAGTGGTATCTACAAGAGGAAAGCATGGAGTGTGTGGTAGAGTGGCCTTTTTCAATCGTCGAAAACAAGGATTTACTCAATCGTCTACTTTCTTCAAGAAAGTGCAGAATTCTACTTACCAGTGAGGGCGAATACCATCGATTAAGCAATGCTTCATCTGTCCTTCGAACGGAAAAAACTCTTCGACAAGCGGTGATACAACTTGGTCGAGGTAAGCAGATACCGCTCTCTCTGTTGAGAACAACAAGTGAGCGTTCTTCGCTGAACATGTTTGAAGAAATACCATCCTCGGCACTTGAATTGCTTTCGTCATGGGATGCAAACGAGGGATTTACTCGGGCTAATTTCACGTCAAAAACAGTACAGATTGAGGAACAAAAAGCAATGTGGTACGCACTTTCAACATTTCCAAACGGTGATGAAAATTGGGCGAATTTGAATGAGAGTACTGCACCACTTGCGGCTTGGATTGCAACGCCATCGCAACACCGTACCTCGAGATGGATTCGACTGCGTTCAAGTCTTCCATCAGGATGGGCCGACTTGCTGCCCATTGAACAATGCGAAACTGCAACGCTGATTTCCGCAATGCCAAAAGCCTCATTGAAGTGGAGTGATGCGGCTCTAGACAAGACTCGTCAGAGATTTATCAACAACGTGGAGTCAATTGTCAAATACGACCACTTCCTACAAGACCGCGAAATCGGTTCTTGGATGGCAACATCGGTCTTGCTGGCCTCCAATCAACTGCCTGAGGAATTTCACTCGTTGCTGATACAAGCCTGCAGTCGATGGTTGGATGCACC
>MDSV01197306.1_pt1 | contig 16766 bp, 21 predicted proteins | sample 810851 | NCBI WGS metagenome assembly MDSV01 (sample SAMN05326640, study PRJNA326480) | marine metagenome | isolation source: seawater | place: Atlantic Ocean: North East | collected 2012 | reverse complement strand
GTGCAGTTACACTTGCTTCAAATTCAATATTAACAGGAAATGGCACAAGTGCTATTAATGCAACCTCGGTACAAATAGTTGGTACTTCAATATCAACTTCCGATTCAACATCAATACAAATCAATGAAGCGTTAGATGTTTCAGGTGCATTAACGGTTGGTGGTAGTGCAACCATCACAGGAAACTTAACTGTACAAGGTACAACTACTACTGTAAATTCTTCAACAATTGATGTACAAAACGCATTAAGATTTGAAGGCTCTTCAGCTGACGCACATGAAACCACATTAACAACTGTAAATCCAACAGGTGATAGAACAATTAGTTTACCAAATGCAACAGGAACGATTGTATTAAAAGACACTACTGATACATTAACTAATAAAACTTTAAGTGGTGGTAGTAACTCTTTGACTGGTTCTTTTACAGGAATTACAAGTATTACATCAACCACATTAACAGACGGTACAATGTCAATTAATAGTGGTTCTATTGCAAGTGCTGTAAATGGTACATTCTCAGGAACAGTAAATGCAGCTACAGATGTACAAGTTGCTGGTGTTTCGTTAGCAAGTAGACCTTTTGCCATTGCCCAAGCAGTTGCTCTTGGATAGTATTATAAATATACCTGAAAAGGTATAAAACAAAGGTATATAAATGGCAAACCCAAATAGTAGAGAAAAATTAAAACAATACTGCTTGAGAAATTTAGGTAAGCCTGTCATTGAGGTCAACGCTAGTGACGACCAACTAGAAGACAGAATAGACGAGGCATTACAATATTACTCACAATATCACTATGATGGTATTAAGAGATGTTATTTAAAATATAAATTAACATCAGCTGACAAAACAAGATTATCTGCTAAAAATCCACTATCAGAAACAGCCACACAAGGTAGTATATCTACAACTTGGAATGAAGACCAAAACTTTCTAGTAGTTCCAGAGTCAATTATTTCTGTAATTAATATTTTTCCTTTTTCAAACAAAGGCAATTTAAACTTATTTGATGTAAGATACCAAATGAGATTAAATGACCTTTATGATTTTTCATCAACATCTATTATCAATTATGATGTTGTTTTAAGACACTTAGATTTCTTAGACCATGTATTAGTAGGTGAAAAACCTATCAGGTATAATCAACATGAAAATAGATTATATATTGACATGGACTGGACAAACGATTTAGCTACAGATGAATATATTGTAATCGAAGCATATAGAAAAATGGACCCTGATAGTTTTACAGATTTGTATAATGACATTTATTTAAAAAGATACACAACTGCTTTATTCAAAAAACAATGGGGAGCAAATCTATCTAAATTCAATGGTGTTGCTATGGTTGGTGGAGTAACATTAAATGGTCAACAAATATTTTCAGAGGCATTACAAGAGATTGAAAAACTAGAAACGGATATTAGAAGCACATTCGAGCTCAACCCAGCAATGATGATAGGATAGTGCCATGGCCGTTAATCACTTTTTTCAAAACGGAAACGGTATTGGAAATACAAACGAAGCAAGATTACACGAAGACCTAATAATAGAAGGCCTAAAAATATTTGGGCATGATGTCTATTATCTTCCAAGAACACTTGTAAACAGAGACCTAATATTAGGTGAAGATAGTCTATCGAAATTTGATGACTCTTATTTAATTGAAATGTATGTTGAAACTACAGAGGGTTTGGCTGGCGAACAAGAATTAATTAATAAATTTGGTTTAGAAATTAGAGAAGAAACAACTTTTATGTTATCTAAGCGTAGATGGAATGACGCTGTTGATAGTCAACATACAATGATTGTTGAAGGTAGACCAAACGAGGGTGATATAATTTATTATCCTTTAATGAATAAGTTTTTTGAAATTAGTTTTGTCGAAGACCAAGAACCATTTTTCCAATTAGGCAACTTGCCAGTTTACAAACTAAGAGCAAGAACATGGGAATACAGTTCAGAGAGATTAGATACTGGCGTTACAGATATTGATAGTGCTGAAGACCAATACTCTATTGATATGTTATCTCATCAAGTTACACTTGAAGATGGTACAGGTTCTTTACAATTAGAAAATGATAGTGTAAGCGGTGACGCAAATTACTTTATAAATGAAGACTATGCGTTACAAACACAATCAACTTACGCAGACAATTTAGACTTGGATGCTCAAGCAGGTTTCAATACAGAAGATACCTCAGATGACATACTTGACTTTACAGAAAGAAATCCTTTTGGCGAGGTAGATAATTAATGTTTGGATATTTTTACAACGAAAGTATGAGAAAGATGACCGTAGCTTTTGGTCAGATTTTTAATAACATACAAATAAAAAGAAAAGATAGTGCAGGTGCAGTAGTGCAATCTATAAGAGTACCTTTAGCATATGCACCAAAAGAAAAGTTTTTAGTTAGATTAGACCAACAACCTAATTTAGATGAAAGAGAAATGGCAATTACATTACCTAGAATGGGTTTTGAGATTTCAGATATTGCTTATGACGGTAGTAGAAAACTAACTAAGATACAAAAATTTAAATCAGTTAAAACAAGTGCAGATGGTAAGGTTATGAATTACAACTATATGCCTGTACCATATAATATATCATATAATTTATTTTGTTTGACAGCAACTGCCGAAGGTGGTTTACAAATTATAGAACAAATATTACCGTATTTTCAACCCGATTATACTGTTACTGTTAATGTTATTCCAGAAATGGGTATAAAAAGAGATATTCCTATCGTTCTAAATAATATTAACTATGAAGACAGTTATTCTGGTGATTTTACAACAAGAAGAGCAGTTATCTATACACTAAACTTTACAGCAAAGACATATCTGTATGGTCCTGCTTCAACACAAAAAGTAATCAAAGAAACTCAGTCTGATTTACATACTGATTTACCAGCGGCTACTAGAGAAGAACGAATAGTGGTTGTACCAAATCCAACGAGTGCTGACGCAGATGACGACTTCGGATTTACAACAACCATAACAAATTATGCAGATGGTAAAAATTATGACAAAGTTAGAGATGAGGATGTATAAATAATAGTATAAATAGTTTAAGGATTAACAATGGCATTAACTAAAATACAAACAGGTTCAGTAGGTTTTGAAAACCAAACAGACGAATTACATATGCCAAAAGGTACTACTGCTCAAAGAGAAGGAAGTCCTACAACTGGCGCAATAAGATTTAACACAACACTAACAACTTGGGAAGGCTACAATGGTAGTACATGGACAGGTTTAGGTGGTGGTAATCCTTGGGTTACAAAGACTGCTAACTACACAGCAGCCGCTAGTGATAGAATTTTTGTAGATACTTCAGGTGGTGCAGTAACAATAACTTTACCCGCTTCACCATTAACAGGAGACCAAGTTTCAATAGTTGATGTAGCAGGTACATTCGACACAAATAATTTAACAGTTGCTAGAAACAGTTTAAAAATTATGGGACAAACAGCAGATTTAACAGTTGCACAAGAAAATGCTGGTATTGTTTTAGTTTACTCAGGTTCTACTAACGGCTGGAGATTAGCTAACAACTAATAGAGGATAAAAATGGCAGACAATTGGAGAAAAGTATGTATTGTTGAAAAAGACCCTGCTGATTCAGGTTCAACTGGAGGAATGGTTGTTGAAGTTATTTGGCAATATAAAAACGACAGTTACAGTAGTGGTTGGGAAGAACAAAAATTAGCAAATTACACGGATACAGATAAATATACTACAGTTATTGTTGAAGACGATTTAAAAGTAAAAGTTGGTTGGGTAATGCGTGATAAAACCGGCGATATAGCCAGTCAATAGGAGATATAGATGTCAAATTATAAAGATTTTAGAAATAAAGATACTGCCTTTACTGGTACAAAAGGTATTGATTTACCTGTAGGTACAACTGGTCAAAGAGATACAGGTCACGGTACAGGTACTTTAAGATACAATTCAACAACTAACTTGATGGAATATTACAATGGTTCAGATTGGAAAGCTGTTGACGCTCCACCAACTATTACAAACTTTGCAGTAGATGGCGCTTCAGCGGTAACATCATTTACAATTGATGACGAAAGCGCTGCCACTTCTTCATTTGCTATTAATGGTTCACTTTTTGATACAACAGGTGCTTCAGTTACCATGCTTGCAACTTCAGGTTCAAATGTATCACCAGATTCAACGACAAGAAATAGTGCAAACTTAATTACTTGTGTATTTGACAATTCAGATTTTAATGAAACAAACGGTCCTTACACACTTCAAGTTACAAACGGTTCAGGCCTTGCAGCTACTTTAACAGACGCAGTAACGGCTGACCAATCAGCGCCAGTATTTACAAATTCGGCTGATACAATTTATTCAATATATGATGGTCTTAGAGGTTCAGTTTCAATCGCAGCTGGTGACTTATGTGGTGCTACAGACGCAGATGGCGAAACATTAACATATTCAGTACAATCAGGTTCATTACCAAGTGGTTTAACTTTAAACACTTCAACAGGTGCAATTACAGGCTCTACAAGTGCAGTTGGTAGTGATACTACATCAACATTTACAATTAGAGTTACAGACGGCACAACTAATGTTGACAGACAATTTAAAATTACACTTAAACCACCAGTAAGAACAACTTATAATTCACCTGCTACTTTTGCAGTACCGTCAGGTATAACTTCAGTAGATGTTATGTTAGTTGCTGGTGGCGGTGGTGCAGGTGGCTTCGGAGGCGGAGGCGCAGGTGGTTTAATTTACAGACCAGGATTTACAGTATCACCTGGTACACAAGTTACAGTAACAGTTGGCCAAGGTGGCGGTGGCGGTGCTGAAGGTGGTGGTGACTCATTTGAAGGACAAGATTCAGTATTTGGTACATTGACTGCTAAAGGTGGCGGCGGTGGAGGTCAGGCAGGTTTTGGTCCTGATTTACCAGAAAACGAAAATGTAGGAGATGGAGAACCAGGTGGTTCAGGTGGCGGAGGCGGTCACCCTAATAATACAGCATTAGGTGGTAATGGCGGCCAAGCAGGTGCAGCTACTCAACCAACTCAATCAGGAGATTCAGGCACTTACGGATTTGGAAATCCAGGTGGTAGAGGAAGAAATAATATTAGTCCAAATTCACCAGAACCAGCTTCAACTGCCGGCGGCGGTGGTGGTGCTGGAGGCGCAGGCGGAGATGGTGACGCACAATCAACTCAGCACGGTGGTGCAGGTGGTGTAGGTAAAGCTTATTCTATCGCAGACGGTACAACACAAGTTTATTACGCAGGTGGCGGTGGAGGTTCATACGGCGGAGAACCAGGCAACGGTGGCGGCGGAAACGGAAGTACAAACACAGGTCAAAATGCTGGAACAGCAAACAGAGGCGGCGGTGGAGGTACTAGATATTCTGGTGGTCCAGGTCAAGGCGGCGCTGGTGGTTCTGGAGTAGTTATAGTTTCTTACTAAATATCATTATACTATTTTATATTAAGGAGTGAAAATGAGTGATACAATCAATCCCGAAGGCAAACAACCTAACAGAGGCGAAAATGGCAAAATGGCATCCAATGTCGATGGCTCTCCTATTGAGGGAGTATTTGACTATGGTATTATGCAATATGAGGGTAGTGCTGAAACAGACGCACAAGCAAGAAGATTTATAGAAGAATTTACACATCTTTTAGAAAAGAAAAAAGATAAAACTGTAAGTGAAGTCTTAGAAGAATTTAAAGAAAAATTTAAAGTTAAAAAGATTGACCATTATAGGGTTGAAGACTCTTTATGGTATCAATTTACTAAAGATGAAAAAATAGGCATGAGTTTACAAGGTTTCAGGTCAGCACAAAAAGATGGCAAACCTTATCGTGTACCTCATGTTGCCTTTTCAGCGGATTTAGACTATCTGGACGGCTTTATAAATAGGATTATAAAGAAAGCAAAAGAGTTAAATTTGATTGATAAAGTTTAACTTAAAGAATATATAATGAGGTTACAATGCAAACATTCGAAACTGATGTACCATGTTGGAATAAAGGTTCAGATAACTTAATATTCCCATTCGGTCCACCAATATTTCAAACACACATACCAGACGATATACATTTCAAGTTATTATCAGAAGCACAAAAGCTTAATAAAGAAGATGATAATTGGAATCCTAGGTTAGCAGGTCAATTATATACAGGTCGAAGTTACAAATATAAAAAAGAAACTAGAGATGAGGTTGAACCTTATCTTAGAGCACAACTAGAAAATTTTGCTAATATTTACATTGATAATCAACCAGATAAAGCTAGAATTGATTTCTCTAAAGTAATTCAAATACCTCAAAGAGAAGATAAAACTAAAGATGGATTTTTAGAGTTAAATAGTCTATGGGTAAACTTTCAAAAAAAGAACGACTATAATCCTTTACATACACATGATGGTAAATTCTCTTTTGTAATCTATTTAAAAGTTCCAGAAAATATATTTAAAACAAATACAGACAGCAATGCAAAAAATGCTGGTAAAATTTCTTTTGTGTATGGTCAAGCAACCTCAGATTTTGATAGAACACATTATATCGTAACCCCCTATGATAAGTTAATGTTTATTTTTCCTGCTTCATTACACCATGAGGTAGCTCCTTTTTGGGTAGATGAAACTAGAATATCTGTATCAGGTAATTTTCAGTTGGTGCCAAATGATATTTAATCCTTATTGGTACTTTCAATCCGTCTTAACACCTGATGAGTGTAACAAGATTATTGATTTAGGTCTAAACAAAGACATGAAAGAAGCTGTTACCCACGGCAATAACGAAAAATCAGATGACAAAACAATCCCTCAAGCTGATACTACAGTTGAAGAATTACAAAAAAAAGAAGGTAAAAACTTAGAAGAAATAAATCCTTATATAAGAGATAGTAAAGTTTCTTGGTTAAATGACCAATGGATTTATGATAGAGTATGGCCTTATTTAAATCTTGCAAATAGGGACGCAGGTTGGAAATATAATTTTGACCATGCAGAGTCTTTTCAATTTACAACATATAAAGACGGTGGTTTTTACGGCTGGCACCAAGATTCAGGTACAGACCATCACGCAACCTATCGAAGATTTATTCCAGGTATATCACGCACAAAACAAAACGGCCGATTAGAAAAAGGATATACAACGGCAGATAAATTTATCGGTAAAGTTAGAAAGTTAAGTGTAACTATCAACTTAAATAAACCAGGTGAATATGAAGGAGGCAATCTTAAATTTGATTATGGACCACATACTCCAGGAGAAAGATACCATGAGTGTATAGAGATTAGACCTCAAGGTTCTATAATAGTATTTCCATCTTTCATGTATCATCAAGTAACACCTGTAACTAAGGGTACAAGATACTCTTTGGTTCTATGGGCATTAGGAGAACCTTTTAAATAATGGACAAAGATTTTTTTAAAAAAAATGACTATGTAATAAGACGAAGTTTTATTGACCCTAATATGTGTACTCTATTATACAGATATGTATGTTTAGCAAAAGCTAGATTAGAGTATATAGATTTAACAACAAATGGTAATTTTGATGAACAGCCATGGGGCACATTTAATGATACACAGGCTCCAGGAGATTATAGCAAATACGGTGATTTATTATTTGACACATTATTAGAATTAGGTGTTCCTACTATGAAAGAAATGACAGGTATAGATGTAATACCTACTTATAGTTATCATAGATTATATACAGAGAAAACAATTTTAAGAAGACATAAAGATAGACCAAGTTGTGAGTTATCAACTACATTATTTTTAGGACATGATATTTCAAATTTAACAGATAAAAATTATTCATGGCCTATGGGTATAAAAAAGAAAGACGGTGAAGAAGTAGAAATACATTTAAATCCTGGTGACATGATTATTTACCGAGGTTGTGAAGTAGAACATTGGAGAAAACAATTTAAAGGTTTAAAACACGCACAAGTATTTTTACATTACAATGAAAAAGATGGTAAGTATCATATGCCTTTTGATACTAGACCTATGTTAGGTTTACCTGGCGCTTGCAGACAAGAAAGAAAAAAAGAACCAACAAGAAAAAGTATTGACTATGGTTGGGAGCCAGAAAACGACTATAAGACTTTTGATATTATAGATTAATGACTGATAAACTTATAAAGTTAATTTCAGAAAAACCTGAAACACCATTTGCAGCTCCTGAACAGGAAATTTATGTATGGGAAAGTAATGTATCGGATAACATTGATATAAAAGAATTAGAAGATGTTATATTAAGCAATGAGAGAAATGTTATTGAAAAGTATCCGGCTTTTGATGACGGCCAAACAGGTTTAGGAAACAATAGTTTAACTTCAAGATATCCACATTTTAATCTTTTTCAATGGAAATTAAAAGGACTAAATGAAGTAGTAAGAAAAACACATGATAAATTTATTAGTGTTTTAGAATATAAAAATACAGATTTATACGGCCAATGCTGGGCTAATATATTGAGAACAGGAGAACAAATAGGAATACACTCACATTATAATGATACATTGTGTTATCTAGGTGGTCATATTTGTGTTAAAGTAAAAGACACACATACATATTATACCAATCCATATACTAAACAAGTATATGCTTCAAAAAATGAAATTGGTAAAATAACATTATTTCCTAATTGGATTTCTCATCATACAGACCGTCATATAAATCCACAAGAAAGAATTACAATAGCTTTTGATTTGTTTACACCTAAATTTTATAATACAAAAGTAATTGAAGAAAAAAAATCTCATTGGGAAAAAGTATGAATTATAGTATTATAGAAAACTTTTTAAATAAAGACGAACATCAAGGTATTTTAGATGAAATGAGTTCAGTTGACTTTCCTTGGTTTTATAATTCAAGTATGACTGATTATGAAACAGATTATGGTTTTTTTAGCCATACATTTTATAAAGAATATAGACCCAATTCGGATAGTTTTAGAAAACTAATAATACCTATTGTTCAAAAAATGAATGTAAAAGGATTGATGGAAGTCAGAGCCAATTTTATGACAAATAAAAATAAAAGATATGAGTCAGAATGGCATACTGATAGAAAGTTTGATTGTAAAACAGCAATTTATTATGTAAACACCAATAACGGATATACAATACTTGATAAGGACGAGCAGATAAATATACCGTGTAAAGAAAATAGTATGTTGATATTTGATAGTGATATATTACATAAGGCTGTAAGTCAAACAGATAATGAGAGGAGAATAGTAATTAATTTTAATTACTTTGAATAGAAAATGGAATCACAATGGAAAATAAATGTTGTTAATGAAAAAGGAAGATTTCCTTATCTCATTATAGACAACTGGTATAACCCCGAAGAAAAACAATTAGTAGAAACAGAATTAAATTTTTACTTAACATCTAAAACAAAAAACGAGTTACATAGAATTGGTGACGGTCCAGATGTGGCCAGAGGTGCTGATGGTCAATCTAAAGCAAGAGGTTACAGATGGTTTCCTGGTGCCATGTACCATAGAGAGTTTAGAGATATTTCTCCTATTTTAAGATTAATTAAAAAATCACAAACACATGAGTTTCATCAAATTATTGATAGAGTCAGACCAGCTGGTAGAAATTTTAGAGTAACAAATAATGATGACACTATCGTTACTTACTACCATGAAGATGATGAATATAAAGCACATACAGATAAGTTTTATTGGACACAATGTGTTTGGTTAAAAAAGAATGAAGAAGCTTTTGAAGGTGGTGATTTAGCATTAGCAGACCCCGAACAAACAGTTAAGATGAAGGACAATCGTTGTATTTTCTTCCCTAGTCCAATGTTTCATCAATCAACACCAATTAAATTTAATAAAAAAAATCCTCAACTAGGAGATGGTAAATTTACTATCACACATTTTTACTGGTTTAAATAATGATTTATATTAAAGATGATTTTCTAACACCAGATGAGTTTAAAAGTATTGAAGATATGATGTTGTCTGAAGACTTTCCTTGGTATTATAACGATTATAGAACATATAAAGATGATAACGATTTACAATTTGTACATGGTTTTCATTTTAATGGCATTGTACAATCAAGATACTTTGATGTATTATTACCTTTAATAAAAAAGATTGATATTAAGTCAATAGTTAAAATTAAAGCTAATATGACAATAAAGGGCACAAGATGTACTGAATTATTCCATACAGATGTGCCTTATGAATGTAATACAGGTATTTTTTATGTAAACGATAATAATGGAAAGACTAAGTTCGAAGACGGATTTGTGGCTGATAGTAAAAAAAACAGGTACATCTCATTTAATTCACAATTAAAACATACAGGAACAGTTCATACGGACACTAAAAGAAGAATCGTATTGAATTTTAATTATTTTTAATATGAAAAGAGAAGTAAGAATACATGAAATATATCCAACGCCAGTTTATGATGGTCATATAGATGTTAAACCTGAATGGTTAACATATGCTAAGAATGGCGACTATCAAAGAATGAGGTCAAACAATGGAGCATACACTAAAAATCTTTATACTTTAAATGAGTTACCAGACCTAAAAAAAGAAATTAAAGAACAGTTTGATGTTTATACTAGAAACTATTTAAAAATAAAATCTAATATTAATTTTGATTTTCAAAACTCTTGGATTAATAAACATATAAAAGGAGATTCGGCACACGACCATACTCATGTTAATAGTATATTTAGTGGTGTATATTACTTACACGCTGGTCCTGGTATGGGAGATATATTTTTTAAAATTCAACCTTGGTGGAATAGAATAGCACCGGGTTACTTGTTAGAATATGACGAAGTTAATCATGTTACTGGCTGTGAATATAGTTTAGCACCATCGCCAGGATTTTTAACATTTTTTCCCTCACATCTGGTACACTATGTAGAACCAAACACAATAGATGTTGAAAGATATTCATTGGCATTTAATTTACATTTTAGTAAAAGTAAATGGGGTGAAATGGAAAGTGAAATAGAATTTAAATGAAGATATTAGGTATTAGTCAAAATCATAATGCTTCTATATGTTTAATTGAAGACGGTGAAATAAAACTACATTGTGAAAACGAAAGATTGTCTGGTAAAAAACATCATGCAAAAGCATTTGACTTACTAGACACTATAGAAGAAAGTATTGATTACTTAGTAATATCTGGTTTTTCTCCTAATAAAAAATATAATGAAGACTATGAAAAGTATTTAAAAGATAAAGGTTTTAAATTTAAAACAATAAATGTATGGTCATCTCACCATATGTTTCATGCCTCTCATGCCTTTTATAATTCAGGTTTTGACAAAGCTCTTTCTATTGTTATTGATGGTATGGGCTCTGAATATTATTTTAATAATGATAATGATTTAAAAGATGGTTATGGTAGAGAACAAAGAGCTACATATATCTCAGAGTATCCAAACAAGTTTACAGAGATAGATAAAGATGTGGTTGTTAATTTTAAATATAATGGCACATATGGTGGTCTAAAAGTATCTAATGATGTAAGCGAAGGACAACTTTTTGAAATGACTTCAAATAGATTAGGGTTTACACCGTTTGACGCAGGCAAGGTTATGGCTTTAGCTGCATATGGTAAAAATAGAAAATATCATATTGTTGGTAATCAAGACTTGTATGATATATCAAATTTAAGAAAACCTAAACTTAATATAGAGTTTGGTGATAGTATTCAAAATGTATATGACTTTTGTGGTGATTTACAAAAACAATGCCAAGAAAATGTATTACAATATATAAAAGATAAAGTCATAAAAACAGGTATTACAAAAGTTTGTTTATCTGGTGGTTACTTTTTAAATTGTGTAGCAAATCATTTCTATAAAGATAATTTAGATGGTGTAGAATTGTATATAGAACCAGTAGCTACAGACGCAGGCCAATCAATTGGTATTGCAAAGTATTTTTGGCACAATTTAAACAACGATACTACAATTAGAAAACAACAATCAATCTTTTATGGTTACGAAAGAAAATATGGTAATTATGTTATATCAACTCAATTTAAAGATTTTGAGGTATTAGAAGCTGATGAAAAGTATGTTGCAAATGAATTAAAAAAAGGTAAACTAATAGGTGTGTTTGGCGATAAATCAGAATCAGGACCTAGAGCATTAGGTAATAGAAGTCTTTTATTTGACCCTACTGTAAATAATGGTAAAGATATTGTAAACAAAACAAAGAAACGAGAACCATTTAGACCTTTTGCTTGTTCTATTAAAGAAGAAAATTTACATGAATACTTTGATACAAAATTAGATAGTTCTCCTTTTATGATGTATGCTATGAAAACAAAAGTAGATAGAAGCATTATACCTGCCGTTTTACATATAGATGATACTTGTAGGGTACAAACAGTAAATAAAGAACAACACGAACACTTATACAATATAATAGATGAGTTTGAAAAGATTTCTGGTGTACCTATGGTATTAAACACTAGTTTTAATTTAGCTGGTAATCCTATTGTTGAAACCATTGCAGATGTATATAATACATTTAAAAATAGTGATATAGATTGTCTGTACTTCTATGAAACAAAACAGCTAATTAGGAAGTAGTATAAATAGTAATATGGCAATAGAAGATAAAGTAAATGAAATTTTAGGATTATCACCGGCAAAAACTCCTATGGAAGAATTGCATAATAAACCTGAAGGAAATCAGACAGAGGAATTTAAAGCTCCTGTTGTAAGGACCGAAGAAAAAGATACAGATGTGGATAACGACCACAAGAATAGTAGAGAACACTATTATAATCTTATAGAAAAAGGTCAAGAAGCAATTGAGGGTATTTTAAATGTTGCAAAAGAAGGACAACATCCAAGAGCTTATGAGGTTGCATTAGCAGGCATTAAAAATGTTGCAGATACGGTTGATAAATTGCAAGACTTAAATAAAAAATTAAAAGATTTAAAAGAGTTACCAAAATCAGCCAATGCAAATATTAAAAACGCATTGTTTGTAGGTTCAACGGCAGAATTACAAAAGATGTTAAAAAAAGATAATGAAATTATTGAAAGCAAAACAGTTACACCCAAAGAAACAGATATTTCAGATAAGTAAACTTGGTTATGTCAAAAATGGCATAATGTTACAAGACATACTTGATGGCAAAGAAATGTTAGATTGTGTTGAAATAGAACACGATACCAACCCTAATTACAATAAAGAATATTTTGTTTATAAAGGTAGTAGTCGCATTGAGGCGGCCGTAAAAATGGGATATACCCACATTGAAGGAATAATAATATGATGAGACCTAGTAATATACTTAAAGAATATGAATTAGACAATAGTACATTTATAGGTGGTTGGTTTATGTCGGAAAAGTTGTGTGATAAAATACTCAATTACTACGAGTTAGTAAAAGGTACAGCTGAAGCAGGTGAAACAGCACACGGTATGGACAAAGGAATAAAAGACTCATTGGACATACCAATAAATCCTAATTTAAATATTGACCCTTGGAAAGAATTTAAAGAAAACTTATCTGATGTTTTAAATTTGTATTTAAAAAAATATCCTCAATGCAATATAGGCAATCTTCCTTTTGGTTTATATGCACCATATAATATACAATATTATCCTATAGGTGGTGGTTTTAAAAAATGGCATTGTGAAGATTCAGGCAACCGTAGGAGATGTTTAGCATGGATGACATACTTAAATAATGTAGAAGATGGTGGTACAGAATTTAAACATCAAAAATTAACAACACCTGCTAAAAAAGGATTGACACTTTTTTGGCCTTCTCCTTGGACACATACACATAGAGGTCAAATAAGCCAAACAAAAGAAAAATACATTGTAACTGGTTGGTATAATTATGCTGATTAATAAAATTACAATTGTCGGTGGCGGTACTGCTGGTCTTATTTCTGCTTTAATATTAAAAACTAGATTTAAAGATAAAGAATTAGAAATAATTAAATCAGATAAAATAGGTATTATTGGAGTTGGTGAAGGCACAACTGAGCATTGGTCAAACTTTATGAATTATGTTGGTATTAATCAAAAAGAATTAATTAAAGAGTGTAACGCAACAGTTAAGTATGGTGTTATGTTTGAAGATTGGACAGATAAACCATACTTTCATAATATCAATAGTTTTTTAGAAACAAATAAGTTTGGTCAATATCAAGCTGGTTTTGGCAATCTGATTAGTAAAAATAAAGAACAAATAGAAAGCACGGAACGGTTATATAAAAAGAATGAAATGATTTTTGATGAATTAAATGAAAATCAATTGTCTGTCAATCAATATCATTTTGACACTTTTAAATTAAATGAATTCTTATTAAAAAAATGTAAAGAAAGAAACATTACTATTATAGATGATGTTATTACAGATGTTAATATTAATGAGAGTGGTAATATTACTTCGCTAGTTGGTGGCAAGAATAATGTATCATCTTATAAGTCTGATTTTTTTATAGATTGTACAGGTTTTAAAAGACAGTTGATTACAAAAATGGGAGCAAAATGGAATGACTATAATGATTATTTAAAACTTAATCATGCAATTGCTTTTCAGACCGAAGATACAGAAAACTATAATGTATATACATTGTCAAAAGCAATGAAGTATGGTTGGATGTGGAGTATTCCAGTATGGGGTCGTTGGGGTAATGGTTATATATTTGACGATACTTTAATTGATTCTGAACAGGCTAAGAAAGAAGTTGAAGAAGTCTTAGGTAAAGAAATTAAAGTTGCTAGAGATATTAAATTTGAAGCAGGTGCTTTAGATAAACCATGGATAGGAAATTGTCTTGCAGTAGGATTGTGTGCTAACTTTATAGAACCTTTAGAGGCAACATCTATAGGTACAAGTATCAATCAAATGTTTTTGTTAATGCACCATTTGGAAAACTATGAACAAACTGACATAGACGATTATAATAAAAAGATGAATTCTGTAATGGAGAATATTAGAGATTTTGTTTTTGTTCATTATATGGTCAAAAGAAAAGATACTGATTTTTGGAAAAAGGTTACAGAATTAGAACCACCAAAAACTTTAAAAGAAAATTTAAAACGGTGGAAAACAAGATTGCCAATCAAAGATGATTTTAATGATACAAACTATCATTTATTTTTTGAACAGAATTGGGCAAGTGTTTTGTGGGGACTTGAATTATTTGATAAAGATAAAATAACTAAAGAATATAATTCTTATCCAGACAATTTTAAAGAATTTATAGATGAAAACTTAAAATCTTTAGATGACTTTTATAAAAAGAATCAACAAATTGCTCACAAATTATTTTTAACATTATATAGAGGTGAAGATGACAAGACAAAATAATTGGTACGCTGATAGAATGTTTACAGAGCCATTAATTATACAAGAGTTGCAAGGTGTATCGGATAGATTAGATTTAAGAAACTCTAGGTTTATGAATGAACCTGGCAATCAAGTAAAAGGTTTACACAATTTAGAACATTTTTCATATTTAAAAAATTGGGTACTAGAAATAGCAACAGAGGTTTTTGAAAGGGTATATGGTTTTGATATGACAAATTTAAAACCAGAAATGACTTCTATGTGGTTAAACAAGAATCCTAAAGGCGCTTTTCATCCACCACATTATCATGCTAATAATACTTTAAGTGGTGTCTTTTTTCCAGATGGTGATGGTGATAATTTTTCACAATTAACTTTTATGCGACCTAGTAATGTACAATTATTACCTGAGGGTGCAATTAAACAATGGACTGAGGCTAACAGTTATGAGTGGCATTGTAAAGCAAAAAAAGATACTTTATGTTTATTTCCTTCTTATATAAATCATTATGTAGATACAAACAATAATGAACAAGAAAGATTATCAATAGCCTTTGATATTTTGATTAGAGGCGAATATACAGACAAAGGAGATGGTGTTACAAAACACACCATTTAATAAATAATTTTATGACAGACGCATATCTAGGTAATCCAAATCTAAAAAAGGTAAACACACCTGTTGAATTCACAAAAGAGAATATCAGAGAATACAAGAAGTGTGAAAAAGACCCAATTTATTTTATGGAAAACTATGTTCAAATAGTTTCCTTAGATGAAGGCTTGGTGCCTTTTAAAATGTACAACTTTCAAAAACATATTGTAAGAACAATACATGATAATAGATTTACAATATGTAAACTACCAAGACAATCAGGTAAATCAACTACAACAGTTTCTTATCTATTACATTATGCGTTGTTTAATCCAAACTCAAACATTGCCATACTTGCAAACAAATCATCTACTGCTAGAGATATATTAGGTAGAGTACAACTTGCCTATGAAAATTTACCAAAGTGGATGCAACAAGGAGTTATTAATTGGAATAAAGGTAATATAGAATTAGAGAATAAGTCCACTATTGTGGCGGCTGCAACATCTTCAAGTGCTATTCGAGGTGGTTCTTTTAACATAATCTTCCTTGATGAGTTTGCTTTCGTACCGGCTAATATTGCCGAGATGTTTTTTAGTTCAGTTTATCCTACAATTTCATCTGGTAAAAAAACAAAGATGATAATTGTATCTACCCCACATGGTATGAATATGTACTACAAGTTGTGGATAGACGCAATCAATAATCAAAATGATTATGTACCAATCGAAGTGCATTGGTCAGAGGTGCCTGGCAGAGATGAAAAGTGGAAAGAAACCACTATAAGAAATACCTCACCCGAGCAGTTTCAACAAGAGTTTGAATGTGAATTT
>MDSV01245475.1_pt1 | contig 16768 bp, 20 predicted proteins | sample 810851 | NCBI WGS metagenome assembly MDSV01 (sample SAMN05326640, study PRJNA326480) | marine metagenome | isolation source: seawater | place: Atlantic Ocean: North East | collected 2012 | reverse complement strand
TCTGAAGTTAAACAAGTATTTATCGCAGACTTTAATGGTGACGGTATACTTCAGTTGAACGAATGGTTCATGAGAGGTGACGTTGTAGTATTGGCTACTCCAGAAGTAGCAGGACTACCTTTCGTAATCTCTGGACTTGTGTTTGCTGGAGGTATGGCTGCTGCCATGTCAACTGCTGACGGTCTTGTACTTGCAATATCAAACGCTTTATCTCATGATATATATTACAAAATCATAGATCCAAAAGCTGATACTGCAAAAAGATTATTAGTTGCTCGTGTGCTATTGGTAATAATCGGAGCTGCAGGTGCTTATATTGCCTCATTTAGGCTAACAAGTATTTTAGGCTCGGTTGCTTGGGCATTCGACTTTGCTATGTCAGGTTTATTCTTCCCACTTGTACTTGGAGTATGGTGGAAGAGAGCTACTAGACAAGGTGCAATCGCCGGAATTATAACTGGAATTCTTTCAGGATTATTCTATCTATTATGGGTATATCCTAAGTTTTCTGTTCCAATTTTCGGAGGCGTAAACACTCCTTTCTTAGGTATCGATCACTTAAGATTTGGACTGATCGGAGCACCAATTTGTTTAATTGTAATGGTTGTTGTCAGCTTAATGACAAAAGAACCAGATGCAGCTACTCAAAAAATGGTAGATGATACTAGAATACCTACAGGTAAAGCTATCTTAGGTAAGCAACACTAGTTATAAACTTTAAAAAATTAAAGGGGCGAATTTTTCGCCCCTTTTTTTTTGCCTGAATAATGGTATTATTTAGAAATGGTACCTACTTGGGCGATTGTTCTAGATTACATTTTTGGCATGATAATGTGGACCTTAATTGGAAGAGCAGCTATGAATATCTTTCAGAGGGAAGACTCCACTTTTTTTTTTATGAGAGTATTTGTGAAATATACAAATCCAATTATAAAATTATTTAAACCAATTACTCCAAGTTTTCTCTTTGGAGGATTTATTGCACTTTATGTTGCCTGGTTTTTTTATTTATTTAGATTTTATGCAATGCCTTATTTACTTGGTTATGATGTTTGGGGAATGTTAGCTTTTCCATTAGAAAGCGATTTTTCAAAACAACTTTATAGACTTTTTAATTAACACTTTATTTTTTTGACAAATTAAACGATTAAAATATAAGTAAATTATGACTAAACCAATCAAAATATCTCCTTCTATTCTTTCAGCTGATTTCAGTAAATTAGGAGAAGAAGTTATGGCTCTTGAAAAAGCTGGAGCTGATTATATTCATGTTGATGTGATGGATGGTCACTTTGTTCCAAACTTGACTATAGGGCCTGATGTAATAAAAAAAATAAGACCTTTAACAAAAAAAATATTTGATGTTCATTTAATGATTTCACCAGTGGATAAATTTGTAAAAGATTTTATAAATGCTGGAGCTGATATAATTACTTTTCATCCTGAGGCTACGCCGGATGTATCAAAAACAATTAATCTAATCAAAAAAGAGGGAAAAAAAGTTGGAATATCTTTAAAACCAAAATCTCAAATTAATTTAATAGAAAAATATTTAAAAGAGATAGATTTAGTTTTAATAATGAGTGTTGAGCCAGGTTTCGCTGGTCAAAAATTTATGCCGGAAGTCTTAGAAAAAACAAAAAATCTTTATAAAATAATTCAAGAAAATAATCTCAAAACTGAAATAGAAATAGATGGAGGTATTAATTTTCAGAATTGTGTAGACGCAAAAAAAGCTGGGGCTAATATTCTAGTTTCTGGCTCCACAATTTTCAAAGAAAATAATGGTGACTTAAAAAAGAATATAGGTATTCTTAGAACAAACAAGTAAATGTTAAATTTAAAAAGTATCTATTTTTACTTTTTAGCTTTACAAATAAGTCTAACTAAATTCATTAAAAGAATCTATTTTACATCAGATTATTATAACAAATCTCTTAAATCTAAAACACCTGAACAATTTTACTTTCATCCAAATCCTTTTTTATTATCATCTATAACTAATTATAAATCACGTTCTTTTAAAATAAGTGAATTAGATCAAAATGTTTTTTGGCAAAAGAAAAAAAATGTCTGGGAAGAAAGAGAGCTTCACAGTTTTTTATGGTTGAATTTAATTGATAGGAAAAATGATGGAAAATCTTTACAAAAAGTAATTGGTATTTGGATAACAAAATATTCAAACTATAAAAAGGATATTTGGGAAAATTCAGTATTAAGTCGAAGAATTATTAGCTGGATTTTAAATGTTGAAATAATTTTAAATAATGATTCTTTTTATTTTAAAAGAGATTTTTTAAATAGCATCATTTCTCAAGCAAATCATTTGAAAAGAAATATCAAATTTGAAAAAAATTTTTCTAAAAGATTAGAAGTTTTATCGGCTTTAATATTATCTGGATTAGTATTTAAAGAATATAAGGATAATTTTAACATTGGAATGAAAGAGCTTGAAAATCTCGTCAAAAATTTTTACGACAAAAAAAGTTTTCCCCTTACGCGAAATCCAAGCGATCTAATTTTTTTTTTAAAATATCTTACTTTATGTAAAAAATGTATTGAAGACGCTCAACAATATGTACCTGAATTTTTAGATATAATTATTGAAGAGAGTTCATTAAATTTGAAAAACATTTTAACTCCCAATAACCAAATACCTCTGTTTAATGGAGGTACTGAAGATAATTTAGAAGAATTTAATAAATTAGTGGGGAGCAAAAATAGTGATGTAAAAAACAAAACAAATATAATTAGTGGAATTTATTCTTATATTCATAAAAAAAACGCTTTATTTTTTGAAGCGGGTGAACCTCCAAAAAAAGGCTTTTCTCAAAGTTATCAATCTGGCCCCCTGTCTTTTGAGTTTTATTTAGATGGATCAAAGATAATAACAAATTGTGGATTTGGATTAAACATTTCACCAAAAGCAGAGCTTTTAAGTCGTCTTACATCTGCTCAGTCAACTCTTAGTTTAAATGATACCTCAATAACAAAATTTGAGAGAAACAAACTTATTAATAAGATCTTTGGAAACTCTATAAAAAACACTTTTAAAGTAAATAATTTTGCTAATATTGAAGATGAAGAAAAAATTTCATTCTCTGCTTCACATAATGGGTATGAAAAAAATTATGGTTGCACACATAAGAGGGAACTTTCACTCTACAAACTTAATGGCAAATTAATGGGAAAAGACGAGATAAAGAAAAAAAAGGACGGCAAACCTGTAAATTACAGTCTTAGATTTCATCTTTCTCCTGGATTAGAAGCTGTAAAAACAATGAGTGGAAACAGTGTTTTAATTAAAGTTTCTAAAAACAAATCTTTATTATTTACAATGAATGGCGGGCCAATAACGTTGGAAAAAAGTATATTTCTTGGTGGAAATAAAATATTAGATAATACTTGTATTACAATTTCGGGTAATTTAGTAAATAAAGACAAAGTTTTTCTGTGGGAAATTAAAAAAAATATTTGATCATGAAAAGTAAAATAAAAAATGCTCTTATTTCTGTTTCTGACAAAAATGGACTGAGCGCTATACTGAAAATTTTAAAGAAGTACAAAATAAACTTGATCAGTTCTGGTGGTACTTTTAAATATATAAAAAAAAAAGGATATAAAGTTAATGAGGTGTCAGAGTTTACAAACTTTTCTGAAATGCTTGATGGTAGAGTTAAAACTTTACACCCTAAGATACATGCGGGGATATTGTTTGATAGACAAAAGAAGAAACATACCGAAGAAATGGCAAAATTAAATTTTGAACCAATTGATTTAGTAATTGTTAATTTTTATCCATTCAGTGAAACATTAAAAAAAACTAGCGATGCTAAAAAAATTATTGAAAATATTGATATAGGAGGCCCAACACTAGTAAGAGCGGCAGCCAAAAATTTTAAAAATGTAACAATAATTCCCGAAAGTAAAAACTATGAAGATCTAATATTAGAATTAAAAAAGAATAAAGGAAAAACATCTTTAAATTTTCGAGAAAAAATGGCCAACAATGCATTTAGCCTTACATCTATTTACGATGCAATAATTACAGACTGGTTAAATAAGAAAGTAAATATTTATTTTCCAGAAAAAAAAATATTCTTTGGAGAAAAAATTAATAAATTAAGATACGGAGAAAATCCTCATCAAGCAAGCTCTATCTATTCAAGTAGTTTAGATCAAGATAATTTAGGATTAAAAAAGATTAGTGGAAAAGAACTTAGTTATAATAATTATAATGATATCTATGCTGGGTTAGAAATATTAATGTCAGGAGAAAAAACACCAACAACAATTATTATTAAACACGCAAATCCTTGCGGAGTTGCAACTGATAAATCTGCAGTTAAATCTTTCAAAAATTCCCAAGCCAGTGATCCGATAAGTGCATTCGGTGGAGTTGTGGCTTGTAACTTTAAAGTTAATTTGAAACTTGCTTTAGAAATAAATAAAACGTTCTTTGAAGTAATTATGGCTAAAGGTTTTGATAAAAAGGCCCTAAACCTTCTTATAAAGAAAAAAAATATGAGATTAATCGATATTACAGATTTTAAAATGACTGGCAAACAAACTACTAAAATATTCGATAATTCTTTTCTCCTTCAGGATAAGGATTTTGGAATATTTAATGAAAAGAAGTTAAAATTCGTAACTAAAAATAAACCGAATCTTAAAGAAATTAAAGACATAAAATTTGCCTTTAAAATTTGTAAGTTTGTAAAATCTAATGCAATTGTAATTGTAAAAGATAGAGCAACTATAGGTATAGGGGCAGGTCAGCAAAATAGATTAGATAGCTGTAAGATAGCATCACAAAAAGCTAAGCAGTTTCAGCCTCATAAGCTACTTAACTCTATTGCTGCATCTGATGCTTTTTTTCCTTTTCCAGATGGCATTAAAACTTTAATTAAGTCAGGTGTAAAAACTATTGTACAGCCTGGAGGTTCGATAAGGGACAAAGAAGTTATAGATGAAGCCAACAAAGCAAAAATTAAAATGATTTTTACCGGAGTAAGACACTTTAATCATTAGTTAAAGTTGGTCTATTTTAGCTGCTAAAACAAAATCACTTTCAGCAAGACCTTTTATAGCATGTGTAGATATTTTTATTTTTGCGTACCCCCAGCCAAAATTTATATCAGGATGATGACCCTCATGCTCAGCAATTTTTCCTATTTTTAGGATAAATTCCTGGCTTAAAATATAGTTTTTAAATTTGAATTCCTTTTCTATAAAATAATTTTTATCTTTATCTTGTAAAACATGCCAACCATCGATTTTTTTTAAATATTTATGAATTTCACCCAGGTCAAATGCTGGTATTCCACCCTCACATGGTACACATTTCTTATTTGCTAGATCACTCATCTAATTTGATTAATTTAGATATCATGCCTAATTGATAATGACCAGGCACATTGCATGCTATTTCTAAGTTAGCATCTGTATTAAATTTCCAAATAATCTGACCTTTTTGCTTTGGTTCCAACAATAAACTATTTTCATGTTTGTGAGCCATGGCGTGATCTTTTTTTGACATCTCTTTCATTTTCACTTTATCAATCCTGTCAGCTAGAAGGATTTCGTGCTCAACCATTTTTTGCATTTCAGGTTGATGCTTTAAATGCATTTCTTTTGTAGCAATATTATATTCATGAACTAGTTCACCCAAATTCTCAACCAAAAATTTTATTGTTTCACCTTTTTTTATATTTATTTCTTTTGGTTCATAATAACTGTCATACATTTTAACATTTATAGTTCTAGAAACTTCATCGAGCTTTCCCACCTCACCCATTCCTTTCATAGAAGCAGCTAGGCAGAAATTTGGAAGTAAAAGCAAAATAACAAAAAGTGTTTTATGCATTATGAGACGTTACCATAATTGAAAAAAATTAAATGGTGAATTTCGTCGCTATTAAAATCCATTTAAAATAACAAAAATATTTTAATTTAAAAGGAATTTATGTAAAGTATGTCTAAAATGTATATTAATAAAAACTATATTGACTTGAGCAAAGTGGCTGCTGAAAATTGTATAAACTATACTGCTGCAAAACCATTTCCAAGCATCGTTTTTGATAATTTTTTTGAGGAAAATATTTTAAATCAAGTCTTAAACGACTTTCCCAAAAATATAAGAGATATTGGTAATGAGTATAATAATAAAGCAGAGAAAAAACTTAGCTTAAATCAGGCTGAGAAGTTTTCTGAAATAACAAATAATTTTATTAATTATCTCAATTCAGCTCCATTTGTAAGATTTCTTAATTCACTTACTGGTATTAAAGAAACTTTAATTACAGATCCTTATTTAGCTGGTGGCGGTCTTCATGAACTTAAGGATGGAGGTCATCTAAATGTACATGCAGATTTTAATCAACACCCTAAAATGAAATTAGATAGAAGACTAAATATTTTAATTTATCTAAACCACAATTGGAAAGAAGTAAATGGTGGACATTTAGAGTTGTGGGATAAAGGAATGAAAAAATGCGAAAAAAAGATCCTTCCTGTTTTTAATAGGATGGTTATTTTTAGCACAACCGACTTTTCTTATCACGGAAATCCTGAAAAAGTAAAAGTGGAACAATCAAATTCTAGAAAATCTATTGCTCTATACTACTATTCTAATGGCAGACCTGCGTCTGAAAGAAAGCTTGGTCTTCATTCCACTATATTCAGAAAAAGACCTGGTACTGAAGATGTGGACGGCAATTTAGAATTTAAAAAAATAATTGGTAAAATTTATATAAAATCAAAAAAGAAAGTTTAAACTGGAGCGGGCAAAGGGACTTGAACCCTCGACCTTCTCGTTGGCAACGAGACGCTCTACCACTGAGCTATGCCCGCATTCAAAATATTATAACTAGACAAATTTTTTAAAACAAGCAATATTAAAATATGCAAATTATTGACTGTTTCATGTATTTTGATGAAGATCTAATACTTGAAGTTAGACTTAACACTTTATTTGAGCATGTAGATCAATTCGTCATTTGCGAAGCAACTTTAGATCATGCTGGAAAAGAGAAGAAACTTAACTTTAATATTAATAAATTCGAAAAATTTAAGAAAAAAATAAAATATATAGTAGTCGATGATTTGCCAAAAACTGTCGAGACTTTCAAAAAAAATTGGCATCCTGCGCATTTGAGAGACCAATTTCAAAGAAATGCATTAGCGAGAGGGCTTAAAGAGTGTGATGAAAATGACTTGATAATGATCTCTGATTTAGATGAAATACCGAATCCTGAAAAATTATCGGAATTTGGTGAAAAAGATAAGTATGCTTGTTTCGTTCAAAAAAATTTTTCATTAAAATTAAACCTTCATAATAAATCTGAGCCAAAGTGGTTTGGAACACGCATGTGTAGAAAGAAAGATTTAGTTTCTCCTCAATGGTTAAGAGATATTAAGGCTAAAAGTAGACCCTTTTATAAGTTCTTTAAACCAAAATTTGATAAATTCATAAATGGTGGCGGTTGGCATTTCAGCTCTGTAAAAAGTGCTGAAGGTATATATAAGAAACTAGATTCTTATGCAGAACAACAATGGAATAACAAAAAATTTAAAAATATGGACATCATTAAAAGAAAAATTAAAAAGAAAGAGGACTTATTCGATAGAAATCATGAGTTTGAGGTAATTAATGTTGATGCGACATTTCCTAATTATATTTATAAAAATAAAAAAAAGTTTGAAGAATTTATTTATTCAGATTAGAATAAATTTTTAAAAAATATTGAGATGCAAATAAAATTTCCAGAACTAATACCAATTTTTCCTTTATCAGGAGTTATATATTTTCCAAAAACAAATTTACCTTTAAATGTTTTTGAGCAAAGATATTTAGATTTAGTAAATGATGCGTTTCAAAAGGATAAATTAATGGGGATGGTTCAATCTAAAATAAAAAATGGTGAAATTTATAGTGTTGGCTGTCTGGGGAAAATAAGTGATTTCCAAAAAAGTGAGGACGGTAGAATTTTAATAAATTTAACTGGTCTTACTAGATTTGAAGTTTTGGAGGAAGCCAAGAACACGAAGTTGTATCGCGAATTCAAGGTTAATTATGAAAAATTTTCATTAGATCTAGAGCCCTCTAAAAAAAAAATTAATATTGAACCCTTAATAAATAAAACAAAAAATTTTTTTGAAAAAAACGGACTTTTATTAAATTGGAAAGAGTTTAGCAAGTTAGATGAGGCACAAAAAATTAACACGCTCGCAATGATTGCGCCTATAACTAATGAGGAAAAACAAAAACTTCTTGAATCAATATCACTTGAAGAAAAAGTAATCGTTTTAGAAAGTATACTAAGTTTTTATTTAAAAGGAATTGATATTAATAATCAAACCATTCAATAAATATTAGTTAGCAGATTTGTTCATCGAGTCAAAAAAATCAGAATTATTTTTTGTATTCTTCAACTTAGAAATTAAAAACTCTATACCATCCATTGTTCCCATTGGACTTATAATTCTTCTAAGCACATTCATTTTTGACAGATCATCTTTTTCAAAAAGCAATTCCTCTCTTCTTGTACCTGACCTTGTTATATCTAAGGCTGGATAAATTCTTTTGTCTGCAACTTTTCTATCTAAAATAAGTTCGGAATTCCCCGTTCCTTTAAATTCTTCAAAAATAACCTCATCCATTCTACTACCAGTATCTATTAAAGCTGTAGAAATAATTGTTAAAGAACCTCCTTCTTCTACATTTCTTGCTGCTCCAAAAAACCTTTTGGGCCTTTGAAGAGCATTTGCATCAACTCCACCAGTCAAAACTTTCCCTGAGCTTGGTATTACAGCATTGTAAGCTCTTCCTAGTCTTGTAATTGAGTCTAATAAGATAACTACATCCTTTTTATGTTCTACAAGTCTTTTTGCTTTTTCTATAACCATTTCTGCAACAGCAACGTGTCTAGATGCTGGTTCGTCAAAAGTCGACGCTACTACCTCTCCTTTAACAGACCTCTGCATATCTGTTACTTCTTCTGGTCTTTCATCTATAAGTAGAACCATCAAGTAACATTCTGGATGATTAGCCGTTATAGATTGAGCTATGTTTTGTAGAATGATAGTTTTTCCTGCTCTTGGAGGGGAAACTATAAGTGATCTTTGCCCTTTTCCTATTGGACTTACTAGATCAATTAGTCTAGCAGTATTATCAGGTTTTTTTTCTATTTTTGCACTCTCGACTTCTAATTTGATTCTCTCATTTGGATATAATGGTGTTAAATTGTCAAAGGCAATTTTGTTTTTTCCTTTTTCTGGGTTATCAAAATTGATCTTGTTAACTTTTAGTAAGGCAAAATATCTTTCTGCATCTTTTGGCCCTCTAATCTCTCCTTCAACTGAGTCTCCTGTTCTTAACCCAAATCTTCTTATTTGACTTGGGCTTACATATATATCGTCTGGACCAGGTAAATAATTAGACTCAATTGCACGCAAGAAACCAAATCCATCTTGTAATACTTCTAATACCCCAGTAGCTGTTATTTGTTCATTTTTTTCAGCTAGCTTTTTCAATATGGCAAATAAAATTTCTTGTTTCCTCAGAGTACTAGGATTTTCAATTCCGAGCTTTTCAGCTTCATTAATAAGCTCTGCAGGATTTTTTTGCTTTAATTCTTGTAAATTCATGAGATTAATATGACTTATAGGTAAGTAGAATTAATATATGTGTTTTTTAAAAAAATTCAACCCCTTTTATAAAGGTTTAAAAACAACAACAAATACAATAGCTATTAATAAAACAGTGGGTATTTCGTTTATAAATCTAAAAAATTTTGGAGATTTAGAATTTTTTCCATTGGAAAAAAGTCTTAAATGTTTGCCTAAATAAAAATGGTAATGTGTTAAAATTAAAACAGCTATAGTTTTTAATTGCATCCATAGTTCAGAAAAAATAGAAAAGCCTAGCGAATGAATTAACGCAATACCAAAAACCCATGACAAAATCATAGCAGGCATCATTATATAATTATAAAGTTTTCTTTCCATTACCTTAAATGTCTCTTTTTGTGGCTCATGTGATGCTTCTGAATGGTAAACAAATATTCTAGGCAAATATAAAAGACCTGCCATCCAGGAAATTACTGCTACTAAATGTAAAGATTTAAACAACAAGTAAAAATTCATATCATTTTAAATAATGTATCTGGTAATCAAAGTTTCAAAAAGTTTAATGTGATCAGAGTTATCATTTAAACACGGTATCAAATCTAAGTTTTTTCCACCATTATCTAAAAAGCTTTCTCTGCCTTGTATATTAATTTCTTCCAAAGTTTCAACACAGTCTGAAGCAAAACCTGGGCATATTACTAGAACATTCTTAATACCTTTGCTCGGCAAGCTATCTAACGTCTTATCAGTATAAGGTTGGAGCCACTCTTGGGGACCAAATCTTGATTGAAATGTTGTTTGAATTTCAATATCGGTAAACTGTTCTTTAATTAGTCTTGATGTTTTTTGACAATAACATTGATATGGATCTCCCTTGTCGAAATAAGATTTAGGTATTCCGTGGTAAGAAGCAATAATCATCTCAGGTTTCCAGCTGATGGAGTCTATCTTATTTTTTATGCTTTTAACCAACGCATTTATGTAAAGAGGCTCACTTTCATAATGGGGTATAATCTGTAAACTAGGTTGCCATCTCATTTGCATCAAAGATCTATAAACTTCATCACAAACTGTAGCCGTTGTTGCCGCGGCGTACTGAGGATAAAGAGGTAAGATTATTATGTTTTCGCAGCCTTTGCTCTTAAGCATTTTTAATTTACTTTTAATGCTAGGGTTTCCATATCTCATTGCAAAGTCCACTTGAACAATCTCTTTTTCTATTTTTTTTTTAAGCTTTTCTGCTTGAGAACGCGTATAAAATAATAACGGGGACTCGTTTGTTTTTTTGAACCAAATTTTTTTGTAAGCATGGGCTGTTTTGCTTGGTCTAAATGTTAAAATAAATAAATTCAATATTATTTTCCAGATAATCGGATTTATCTCTATAACTCTTTTGTCTGATAGAAATTCTTTTAGATATTTTCTGATATCCCACCAGCTCGTTGAGTCCGGTGTTCCTAAATTAATAATTAATACTCCAGTTTTGCCAAATTTAACTTCAGGGTGTTTTTCTAAATTCATATATTTTCTCTCACAAATTTAATTAATTTGCTTAACTTTTCTGGTTCTGTCTCGGGCCTTATTCCGTGACCTAGATTGAAAATATATGGGACATCTTTAAAAGCGTCTAGGTACTTTTTTGTTTCAACATACATTTTTTCTTCTGATTCACCTAAAAATTTTGGATGCAATCCTCCTTGTATAGCTACATTTTGCAAGTTTTTTGCTGCCCAATATGGATCAACATCATAATCTATATTTAACCCGTTAGGTTTAATAATTTTGTTAAAGTTAGCATAGTTTTTTTTTATACCTTTTGGAAAACAAATCACTGGAATTTTATTCAATTTGCAAAATTCAACTATTTTTTGATTTGGTACATAACAAAACGTGTCTAATTTTGGCTCTGGTATTTCCCCAGCCCAACTATCAAAAATTTGGACTACATCTGCCCCTGCTTCGATCTGTTTTTTAATATGAAGGCATATAAATTCATGTAATTTGTTAAATATTAAATTCAAGTTTTTCTTTTGATCTTTTAGTTTAGATAAAGAAATCTTATTATTTTCGTCTTTTAAATTCAGCATATAAACTAAAAGTGTCCATGGGGCACCTACAAATCCAATAAGAGATTTTTTTTTATCTAGTTTTTTTCTAGTTAGATTTATTGCTTTATATACAGGATCTAAATTTTTAATAAAAATATCTAAATCTTTGTTTAAGAAATTCTTTAGATTAAATTTTCCTAATTTAGGCCCTATATTTTCTAAAAAAGTTACATTTTGTCCAAAAGCGTATGGTATTAATAAAATATCTGAAAATATAATTGCTGAATCTAACTTAAATCTTTTAATTGGCTGTAAAGTGATCTCTGAACTTAATTCACTGTTTAGACAAAGTTTAATAAAATTTCTATTTTTTTCTCTTATTTCTCTAAATTCAGGTAAATATCTTCCTGCTTGTCTCATAAACCATATTGATTTACAAGTTTTGTTTTTATTTATTAATATTTCTTTAAGACTATTCATATAATTTATATTTATGATAAAAGGTTTAGTATTAGGCCTTGTTAATTATTAATATAACTATTTATACATAATTTATTCAATTTGATTCATATAATTTCTCAAATTTATCCCGCAAAATTGATGTTTTTTCTTCATTATAAACAGTTGTAAATTATACTATCAACATCTAATAAAATGTTAGAATAATGTTAATTATTGTGGGCATTTTTGTAAATAAGATTTTAATAATGTAAAAGACAAACTTGTTAAGAGTATATTAACATAAATATGAACGAAAAATACAATGTATATCTTGTGTCTGACTCCACAGGCGAAACTCTAGATAGAATTTTCCTGTCTTTAAAGTCTCAATTTGCCAACTTTGAGTATGCGAAGAAAGAGTACGCCTTTGTAAGAACTGAACAACAAATAGATAAAATAATCAGCGATTGTGTGAAAACACAAAATCCTATAATTTTATATACAATTGTTGAAACCAAGTTGGCTAAGTATATTTCGATTATTAGTCAAAAGAACGATGTGCCATGTTTCGGTATTTTAGGTAATTTAATTTTAACATTTTCAAAACTTTTAAATCAAAAAGCCATTCATAAACCAAGCGCCCAACATGTTCTAGATGATGAATATTATAGAAGGATAGAAGCTATCCAATTTACAATGTCCCACGATGATGGAAAGAAGTTAAATGATATATCTAATGCAGATATAGTTCTTTTAGGAGTAAGCAGAACAAGCAAAACCCCGACATCAATATATCTTGCTAATAGAGGGTTTAAGACTATTAACATACCTCTGGTCTTAGATCAGAAGATTCCAGAAAGTTTAAATTCAAACAATAACAAAACATGTGTAATAGGTTTAATAGCAGATCCTGAAAGACTAGCAGATATAAGAAGAAATAGAGTTGCAATTATGAAAGAAAAAAATTTAAAGGAATATACAAATTTAGACTCTATTAAAGAAGAAGTTGACCAATCCAAAAAACTTTTTAAAAAAAATAATTGGCCTATAATTGATGTTACGAGAAAATCAGTCGAAGAGACAGCTGCCTCAATTTTAAAAATTTTAGAAATTCAAAAAGCGAAATGAAAATTATATTAGCTTCAAAAAGTGGAGTGAGGAAAAAAATTTTAGATAGACACGATATTAAGTCAGATGTAGTAGTTTCTAATGTTGACGAAGATGAGATAAAAAAATCTCTTTTGGCTGAAAATGCCAACCCACTGGCTATTTCGAAGAGTTTAGCAGAATTAAAATCTACTAAGGTAAGTAACAAATACCCAGATATTCTAGTATTAGGAGCGGATAGTGTAATTTCCCATGAAAATAAATTAATTAATAAACCAAAATCCAGAGAAGAAGCTCTTGAAATCCTTAAAATTCTTAATAATTCTAAACATTTTTTAATTAGTTCAGTCTGTATTTCAAAAAATGGATCGATGGTGTGGAATTACTCGGATCAATCAGAACTAAAAATGAAAAACTTTAATGAAGAAGAATTAAAAACTTATCTTAGAAAGATTGATACTAAAACGTTACTAGATTATGGGGTTTATCAAGTTGAGGCAGAGGGGTTAAATCTTTTCGAGTACGTAAAAGGAGATCAAGATTCAATAATGGGTTTGCCAGTGAAACAAATTATAAGCTATATTAAGCTGTTAAAAAATGAAAAATAAATCATTCGCAATTATAGGCCAACCCATTACCCACTCACTATCTCCTATTTTACACAATTATTGGTTGGAAAAATATAAAATTGAAGGAAATTATTCTTTAATAGATGTAGAAGAAAACGAAATTGAGAAAATTACAAAAAAAATAAGAGATGGAAGGATAAACGGATTAAATGTAACTTTGCCGTATAAACAAAAAATAATTCCCTATATAGATAAATTAGTTAATGATGCCAAATCTACAAATTCAGTCAATACAATCTTTTTAGATGGTTCCAATAGTCTTATAGGAGAAAATACTGATGTTTATGGCTTACAGGCTGGCTATCTAAAAAAAATAGGCGATACAGAAAATAAAAAAGTCCTGATAATTGGAGCAGGAGGGGTATCGCCATCAGTTATATTTGCATTAAAAAAATCTAAAATAAAAAACATATCAATTATTAACCGCACCCATGACAAATCGATTTTTTTGAAAAAAAGATTTAACTTTTTAAAAATTCTTGAGTGGGGATCTTTAGAGGATGAACTCGCTAATTTCGATATTATTATTAACGCTACTAGTTTAGGTTTAAAAAATAGCAATGATTTTGAATTTAAATTTGAGCGAGTTAAACAAAGTTTAATTTATATTGATACTATTTATAATCCATTAGAAACTAAAACTTTAAAGTTTCTTAAAGAAAATAATGTTAAAGTATTTAATGGTTTAGAAATGCTTATCTACCAAGGACAAAAATCTTTTTACTTATGGAATAAGATTAATCCAGAGATAGACGATCAATTGGTAAACTTATTAGTTTCAAAATTAAAATGATAAAAATTGGTATTACAGGTTCAATATCTTCGGGCAAAACGACTGTTGTAAAAATAATTTCTCACAAAAGGGGCCCGGTCTTTAGTGCAGATAAATGTGTTAAAAAATTATATGGTGACAAGAAAACAAAGGCAATTATAGCCAAAAAACTTTCAATAAAATCATATTCTAATTTTAAATCAGAAATAAAAAACAAAATTCTTTCTAAAAAAAATGTATTAAGGAAGTTAGAAATAATCTTACATCCTTTAGTAAGAAGAAAAATGTATAGTTTTTTAAAAAAAAATAAATCTAGTAAATTTATATTTTTTGAAATTCCCCTTTTAATTGAAAGCAATCTTATGAATATATTTGATAAAATAATTTTTGTTAAATCACAACAAAGATTAAGGCTTAAAAGGTATAAAAAAAATGGTGGAGACCCAAGATTATTTCAAGCACTTGATAGTCATCAACTTAAGGATTATCAAAAAATTAAGTATTGTGATGATGTTGTTGTTAATAATAAATCTTTATCAGTTTTAAAAAAAAAAGTTTTACATATAATTAAATATTATGAATGAAATTTTCTTAGATACGGAAACAACAGGACTTTCATATCAGGATGGGCATAAAATTGTTGAAATCGCCTGTATAGAAACAAAAGATTTAATACCAACTAATAAGGTTTTTCATAAACTTATAAATCCAAAAAGGGAAGTCCCTGACGAAGCTTTTAAGGTTCATGGTTTCTCTCAAGAATTTTTAAGTGACAAAGTTACTTTTGATAAAGTAGCTGATGAATTTTTGGATTTTATAAAAGATAAAAAAATTATAATACATAATTCAAATTTTGATCTCAGTTTTTTAAATGGCGAATTAAATAATATAAAAAAAGAAAATATTAAGAAAGATTTAGTAGTGGACTCTCTAGAGGTTGCTAGAAATAAATTTCCAGGAGCTTCAAATTCACTTGATGCATTATGTAAAAGATTTAATATAGATTTATCTCGAAGGACTAAACATAACGCGTTACTAGATTGCGAGCTTTTAAGAGAAGTTTATATAAATCTACTTGATGCAAAAGAACCAAGATTTAATTTATCATCTATTAATCAAAATGAAGCAGCGAAACCAGGTATAGAAAAACTATATAATAAAAACATCTTAAAGATAACAGAGGATGAAACAAAAAATCATAAAGAATTCTTAAAATCTGAAATAAAAAAAAATTACTATTGAGTTTTATTTAAACTATAAAGTTTTTCAAAATCCACTTCTGCACTTATCTTAATATCTTTAAAGCCTGAACTTGCAAACATAAATACAAATATTTTTCTTAGTTCAGGATATATATTTGTTGGAACTTTTATTAAAATTATTTTTTCTATTTCTTTTTTATCTGTTATTTCTTTTTTCAATTCAATTATAGTCGAATAAATAATTTTTGTATTAATATTTTCAAAGTCATTCTTAATTGGAGTTAATTTAAGAGTTGTTTGAACTTCGATAATTTTCTCTTTTACTTGGTTACTTTTTATATCTATATTTATTTTATAATTCGAAATATTCTTTGATAATAAAAAAAAAGTTTTAGGGTTTGGTATATTAAAATTTAAATCTTTAATATATTTGCCTATTATTTTATAGCTCATCTTTTTTGTCTTCTATTATTTCACCATCTAGTGTTTTAGAGGATTTCTCTCTTTTTTTAATATTTTGTTTTAAAAATAAATTAATTATTAACTTTCTTGTAATCGGAATTAGCAATAAAAATCCTAACAAATCAGTCATAAACCCTGGTATAATTAGAAGAAGAGCAGCAATAGCAATTGATGCTCCAGATACGATTTCATAAATTGGGTTTTTATTTTGATATAAGTTTATTATTCCAGATCTAATAGTTTTCACTCCCTCCATTTTTGCAAAATAAAGGCCTATAAAAGCTGTTAAGAATATAAGAGAAATAGTGTTCAAAGCCCCTATTTTTCCACCAATTTTAATCATAAGGAAAACTTCTATAGCAGGTACGCCAATAAATAAGAAAAAAAATGAGTTCATTTGTCAGATACAAAATTATATTATTAATGTATATTTATCAAATTATGAGTAACAATTTTGGATATATAGACATAATTTTG
>MDSV01238132.1_pt1 | contig 16768 bp, 17 predicted proteins | sample 810851 | NCBI WGS metagenome assembly MDSV01 (sample SAMN05326640, study PRJNA326480) | marine metagenome | isolation source: seawater | place: Atlantic Ocean: North East | collected 2012 | reverse complement strand
CTGTGGTTACAGCATTAGTAAATAGCTTGGATAAAATGAGATTGCATCATTCGTATCTTTTTACTGGAACAAGGGGTGTTGGCAAGACAACATTAGCAAGAATTCTTGCAAAATGTTTAAATTGCGAAACAAATGGAGTCAGCTCAAAACCATGCTGCAATTGTTTTAGCTGCAACTCTATAGATTCAGGCCAATTTGTAGATTTATATGAAGTTGATGCTGCATCAAGAACCAAAGTTGAAGATACAAGAGAATTATTGGAAAACGTACAATATTTACCAACCCAAGGAAAATATAAAATATATTTAATAGATGAAGTGCACATGTTGTCTACACATAGCTTTAATGCTCTATTGAAAACATTAGAAGAACCACCTGAGCATGTAAAATTTGTTTTAGCTACAACTGACCCACAGAAAATTCCAAGTACAATTTTATCAAGATGTCTACATTTTAATCTAAGTAGAATTTCAAATGAGATTATACAAAATCAAATTAATAAAATATTAGATAAAGAAAATATTGCTTACGAAGAAAAGGCTATAAATAATATATCTAAATTAGCAGATGGAAGCATGAGAGATGCAATAAGCTTAACAGAGCAATGTATATCATATAGCGATAAGGAAATTACATATAAGAATGTTTGTAACATATTATGTTTAATGCCAGCTGAAAATATCAATAAGATTATAAATATGCTCATATCAGAAGACGCCAATTCATTACTAAATTTTATTGATAGTTTGTATTATGAATCTGTTGATTTCAAAAATTTACTTGAAGAGATTATTTCAATATTGCACCAGTCAGCAATATTCAAAGTCACAAATGTTATCAATGATAATATATTTGAGGATAGTATTAAGAAAATTTCAAATAAATATTCAGAAGAAGAAGTACAAATTTTATATCAGATTGCTGTATCAAATCTTAAGGATATTAATTTTGCCCCAAACTACAAAAGCTGTTTTGAAATGACGATGATAAGAATGTTGTTATTTTCACCTTTCAATTTTGAAGACTCAAAATCTTTAAAAAATTTACCAGTTGAGCATTCGCCTACAAAAAATTCTAAAAAAAAAGATGAGAATGAAAAAGTTGCGAAAGAAAAAGATGGCGATCTTACAAATAATATAATTGAATCAGATAAAAAAATGCTTTCGGTAGAAAAGAATTGGGATATTGTTGTTAAGAGGCTAGAAATAGATGGCATGACAAAAAATTTAGCAAATAATATTTTATTTGAATCAAGAAGAGAAAATAATATTAATTTTCTGATATCAGAGAATCTTATAAAAATGGCAACAGATAAATCTATAAATAAACTTCAAGAAGCACTATCAAGTTTTTATGGTCAAAAAATTCATATTGAAATTTCGAAATCAGACTCAAACTTAGAGACGTTGCACAAAAAAAATGAAGACAATTATAACGCAAGAATTTCAGACGCAAATGAACAAATTGAAAACGATGACTTTGTAAAAGCTATAAAAGAAAAATTTAACGCAAAAACAATTAATAATTCAACTAAAATTAATGAATAGGAAAAAGGAGAATAGCTATGCTTAAAGGACTTGGTGGTATGGGCGATATGATGGGCCTAATGAAACAAGCTCAAAAAATGAAAAAAGATATGAAAAAGTTAAAGAAGGAAATTTCCAAGACGAATATAACTGTTACGGATGATGATAACATTCTTTCTATTACTGTTAATGGTGATCATATAGTTCAAAAAATATCCTTTCAAGCTAATACTGAGAACCTAGGAAATAAGAAATTAGAAAATTTAATAAAAGAAACAATAAATAAAGCCTCAAGAGAAGTCGAAAAAATGTCTTCTGAAAAAATGTCAGTGCTTTCAAAACAAGGTTTGCCTACAGACTTACCTTTTTAATTATTTAACATGGCTGAAAATAAAAAATATATTGAAGATCTTATTAGTGCTCTAACTTGTTTGCCAGGAGTTGGAAAAAAAACCGCACAACGTATGACATATCATCTTTTGCAAAGAGGAAAGGAGGATGCTTTAAATTTATCACACGTATTAGAAGATGTTGTTACAAATATAAAAAATTGTAAGACTTGTAGAAATTTATGCCATAGCGAAGAATGTGATTTGTGTTCTGATCCTGGAAGAAGCAAAAATATGTTATGTGTTGTCGAAAGTCCAGCAGATGTATTTAATTTAGAAAATAGCACGAATTACAAAGGAAAATATTTTGTATTGCTTGGACGTTTATCGCCTTTGGATGGCATTGGCCCTAAAGAAATTGGTATTGATAATTTGGATAAAATACTCTCAAGTGGAGAAACACAAGAATTAATCTTGGCTCTAAACTATACAGTTGAAAGTGATGTGACTGCTCATGTTATTGGTGAGATAGCAAACAAAAATTCAATAAAAGTAACAAGGTTGGCTCAAGGGGTGCCGGTTGGAGGTGAGCTAGAATATCTTGATCAGCACACGTTATCAAAAGCCTTTGACAAGAGAACAGCTTATTAATACGTAAGGAAATATAAATATCAATATGATATCTTAGTCAATATGAAAAAAAATTCGCACAATTTAATTTGGATAGATCTTGAAATGACAGGGCTGGATACTTTTAATGATAGAATTATTGAAATAGCGACCATTGTTACAGATAAAGATTTGAATATTATAGAAGAAGGTCCTGTTGTAGCTATTAAAACACCACAAAAAGCTTTGGACGATATGGATGACTGGAATACTAATCAACATAATAAATCTGGATTAGTTAAAAGAATTGAATCTAGTACATATACTTACCTAGATGCACAAGAGATGACAATAGAATTTTTATCAAAATATGTTGAAAAAAATAAATCACCAATGTGCGGAAGCGGAATTTGTCAAGATCGCAGATTTTTAGCTAGATGTATGCCTGATCTTGAAAATTTTTTTCATTACAGAAATTTTGATGTAAGTACTATAAAAGAAATAGTTAAGAGGTGGTATCCAGAAATAAAGTTTCGAAAAGAACCTCAACATATTGCCTTGCAAGATATTAAAGATTCAATAGAAGAATTAAGGTTTTATAGGAATACTATTTTTCGCGAAATAATTTAATATTACTTTTGTTCGATATATTAATTACTGTATCTTCTGGCGTGTTATTAATCTTTGGGTAATCAATATTATAATGTAGTCCTCTGCTTTCTTTTCTTGTTAAAGCTGAAATAATAATTATCTCTGCAACACAAATAAGATTTCTAAGTTCTATAAGGTCACTTGATATAATATTTTTATTAAAACATTCTTCAATTTCTTTTTTATATATAGATATTCTAATTTTTGCTTTAAGTAATCTTTCGTTAGTTCTTACAATTCCCACATAGTCCCACATCAATGTTCTTATATCTTTCCAAGAATGTTTAATTATAATTTCTTCGCTAACTTTTTTATCATTGTTATTTTTATGATCATTATTTATATTCTCATGTATTTGATTTTTATTTTTTTCTATATCTTCTAAAACTTTTTTAGAAAAATATATACACTCTAGAAGTGAGTTGCTAGCCATTCTATTGGCCCCATGTAGTCCTGAGTGAGCTACTTCACCAATAGCATATAGATTTGTTATATTGGTTCGTGCATTTCGATCAATATTTACTCCTCCACATGTATAATGTGTTGCAGGCACTACAGGTATTGCTGTTTTTGTAATATCAATATCAAATTCAAGACATTTTTTATAAATATTTGGAAATCTTTTTTTAACAAAAAAATCTTTTTTATGTGATATATCTAATAATACGTAATCCAGACCATTAATTTTCATCTCACTATCAATTGCTCTAGCAACTATATCTCTTGGAGCCAAAACTCCGCGTGAATCGTATTTATGCATGAATGATTTACCATTAGGAAGTAATAATCTTGCACCTTCACCACGCAATGACTCGCTTATTAAAAATGATTTAGCATTATGATGATAAAGACATGTCGGGTGAAATTGCATAAATTCCATATTTGCTATATTGCAACCAGCCCTGTATGCCATTGCAATACCGTCTCCTGATGATGTATCAGGATTGCTTGTATATAAATAAACTTTGTTTGCACCTCCTGTTGCTAACACTACAAATTTGGCTTTAAAAACATTAACAAGATTATTTTTTTTGTTTAGAACATATGCTCCAATACATTTTTTATTTTTTGTTTTAGTATCACTTTTAGTAATAAGATCTATCGCAACATGATGAGTAAATAATTGTATATTTGATTTTTTTCTTACTTTGTCGATAAGGCTTTCTTGGATAGCTTCACCAGTTTTATCGGCGGCATGTACAATTCTTGGATAGGTGTGGCCACCTTCCTTCGTTAGATGTAATTTATCATCAGCACCAGAACCATTTTTTGTAAATTTTACACCTTGTTCTAACAACCAGTCGATTATTTCTTTTGAATCTTTAGCCACATCTTTGACTACGTCTTCTTTGCACAGACCAGCTCCAGCTTCCATTGTATCTTCAACATGTTGATTAATAGAGTCAATATTGCTTAAAACAGCAGAAATCCCACCTTGAGCGTAATATGTGCTACCTTCATGAAGCTCTGTTTTTGAAATAAGTCCAATGGACATTGTGCTTGGGAGTTGCAAAGCTAGACTATTCCCAGCTGCGCCACTACCGATTATAAGAACATCAAATATACTTGTATTTTCAACTTGTTTTAAAATTTTATGCGACCTTTATGATAGAATGCGTATAATTTAATATAATTTACGAACTAAGGCAAATATGAAAAATTTAATTAAAATACCATCCTATATATTTCTATTATTAACATTTACAACTAATACAGCATTCTCAAACAACGTGAATCTTCCGGATTTCACTAAGTTAGTTGATGACAATAATGCAAGCATAGTGAATATTAGTACAGTTAGAAAAAATAATAAAAAATCTCAAGAGCAAAATCCCCAGATTCCAAATGATGAATTAAATGATTTCTTGAAAAAGTTTTTTGGTGATAAGGGTTTTGATAATCCAGAAAAAAAAATACCGAGAAAATCTCAGTCTATGGGATCTGGATTTATATATTCCTCTAATGGATATATCATTACTAATCACCATGTAATTGCTGATGCAGACCAGATAATTGTAAAATTAAATGATAAAAGAGAACTTGACGCAAAACTAATTGGATCTGATCCTTCAAGTGACATAGCTTTATTAAAAATAAAAGCTAAAAATTTAAAACCTGTAAAAATAGGTAAATCTGAAAATCTTAAAGTTGGACAATGGGTTTTAGCTATTGGATCCCCATTTGGTTTTGAAAGCACAGTGACAGCTGGAATAGTAAGTGCAATCGGTAGAAGTTTGCCAAATGATAATTATGTTCCTTTTATTCAAACTGATGTTGCAATAAATCCAGGTAATTCAGGTGGCCCACTATTTAATTTAGATGGAGAAGTTGTCGGTATTAATGCGCAAATTTTTAGTAGGTCTGGTGGATTTATGGGACTATCTTTTGCGATACCAATGGATGTAGCTGAAAATGTTATAAAGCAGTTACAAACATCTGGAAAAGTTTCAAGAGGATGGCTAGGTGTTTATATACAGGAGGTCACAAATAATTTGGCTAAATCCTTCGGTATGAAAAATCCTTCTGGAGCGTTAATTTCAAAAATTATTCCTGATGGTCCAGCGTCAAAATCTGATCTAAAAGTTGGTGACATTATATTAAAATTTGATGGAAAAAAAATAATAACATCATCATCTTTACCACCGATAGTTGGTAATACAAAAGTCGGGAAAAAGGTGAAAATAGAAATTCTTAGAAATGGAAAAAATAAAACAATAAAGTTTAAAGTTGAAGAATTACCAGTTCAAAAAATGTCTAAAAAAATGGAGCCAAAAAAATCTTTCGCATCAAAAAAAATTCTTGGGATGAGGGTGTCAAATCTCTCCGACTCAGAAAGAAACAGCCTTGGCTTGGATAGTAATTTTGGTATTAAAGTAAAGGAAATTCTATCAAATCCTGCTTATGAAAGCGGGCTTCTAAAAAATGATATTATTTATCAAATATCAGGGAAAAATATTAAAAACATTAATCAATTTGAAAAAATTGTTAAAAGTATGAAGAAAGGTGATTTTGCTTCCCTTTTGGTAAGAAGGTCACAAGGAAACTCTCTTTATTTAGCCATAAAAATAGAGTGATTTTTTATGTCTGAATTTGATAAAGATTTAATAAGAAACTTTTCTATTATAGCTCATATTGATCATGGAAAATCTACGCTTGCAGATAGATTTATACAAATTTGCGGAGGTTTAACTGAAAGAGAGATGAGTGCTCAAATTCTTGATTCCATGGATCTTGAAAAGGAAAGAGGGATTACAATAAAGGCGCAAAGTGTAAGATTAAATTTTTGCTCAAAAAATGGCAAAACTTATCAATTTAATATTATAGATACTCCTGGGCATGTTGATTTCTCTTATGAAGTGTCACGCTCTCTGGCTGCTTGTGAGGGAGCGCTTCTTGTTGTTGATGCTTCTCAGGGTGTTGAAGCCCAAAGTGTTGCAAACTGTTACAAAGCTGTTGAGTTAGATTTAGAAATTTTACCTGTTTTAAATAAAATTGATTTGCAGTCAGCAAACCAAGAAGCTGTAAAAAATCAAATAAATGAAATAATTGGTATTGAAACTTCAGATGCAATTGGAGTAAGTGCTAAAACAGGACTTGGTGTAGAAGATTTGTTAGAAAATATAATAGATAAAATACCACCACCTAAAGTTACAAATAGTAAAAAACTTAAAGCCTTAATTATAGATTCTTGGTTTGATAATTATTTAGGCATTGTTTCACTTGTTAGAGTTGTTAATGGGTCATTAGAAATAAAACAAAAAATAAAACTTGCCTCAACAAATGTTACCTATCAAGTCGAAGAATTAGGATGCTACTCTCCAAAAGTAAATAAATTAAAGAAAATTAACGAAGGGGAGGTAGGATACTTAGTTGCAGGCGTTAAAGATATAGCATCTGCAAAAGTTGGTGATACTATACTTTCTTATGATGACGATACAAGCAAACCGTTAGAAGGCTTTAAAGAAATTCAACCAAAAGTTTTTGCTGGTTTATTTCCTATAAATAGTGATGATTATAAAGACTTTAGAGATGCCCTTGAAAAACTTGAGCTAAATGATTCTTCTTTCGATTATGAGCCTGAAACCTCAAAGGCACTTGGGCATGGATTTAGATGTGGTTTTTTGGGCATGTTACACATGGAAATTATTCAAGAAAGATTAGAAAGAGAGTATCAACTAGATTTGATTTCTACTTCACCTACAGTTGTATATAAAGTTATAAAAAAAGATGGTAGCTCAATAGAAGTTGATAACCCAAGTTCTCTGCCAGATATGTCGAGTATTGAAGAAATACATGAGCCAGTTATTTCAGCATCGATGTTAGTGCCAAACGAATTTATTGGGAACGTAATAACCTTGTGCGAACAAAAAAGAGGAAAGCAAATCAAAATTTCATATGTTGGCGGGCAAGCATTGATAGAATATTATTTGCCGTTAAATGAAGTAGTTTTAGATTTTTTTGATAAATTAAAATCATGCACAAAAGGTTATGCATCTTTTGACTACTTTATACATTCATTTGAAAAATCTGACTTACAAAAATTAGACATATTGATTAACGGTGAAAAAGTAGACGCTTTATCATTAATCGTACATAAATCAAGATCACAAAGTATTGGAAGAAAGCTTGTCAATGGAATGAAAGATGTAATACCAAGACAAAATTTTGATATTGCAATACAGGCTGCTATAGGTTCACAAATTATTTCAAGAGCTACAACAAAAGCTTACAGAAAAGATGTTACTGCGAAATTATATGGCGGGGACGTAACAAGAAAAATGAAGTTATTGAAAAAACAAAAGTTAGGTAAAAAACGCATGAAACAAGTTGGAAAAGTTGAATTACCTCAAGAAGCCTTTATGGCTGTTTTAAAGATTGATACTAATGATTAAATTTATATTAATATTTATATTTTTAATTTTCGCTAATAATTCTTATTCTAGTAATGTTCTTAACATTACATTTCTAGGAACTGGTTCTCCTCGTCCAGACATAAATAAACTTGGTCCATCTGTGCTTATAAAAAACAAAAATGAAGAAATAATTTTAGATATTGGAAGGGGTACAACTTTAAGATTAAATCAAATTGGAAATGATTTCTCAAAAATCAAAGATATTTATATATCTCACTTTCATTTTGATCATATTGTTGGGCTTCCTGATTTTTGGTTAACCAGTAATTTATGGCAAAAAAAAGAAGATACAAATGTATATGGACCTAAAGGTATTAAGTCATTTTGTAATTCGATAAGAAATGCGTTTAAGGAAGACATCAAATATAGGTATAATAAAAATATTAAATCTAATATTAATTGCTTTAACTTATCAAAGATAAATAATGATAGTTTAAAAAAAATAAAGGTCTTACCTTTTGAAAATTCTCATGGTCATATTGATAACTCCTATGGATTCAAAATAATTTTTAAAGATAAAAAAATAGTTTATTCTGGAGATACAACATATTCTGATAATCTTATAAATAATTATATTGGTAGTGATATTCTTATACATGAAATAATTGCCACTACGAGTAAGATTTATCAAAATAATAAAAAACTAAGAAAAGTCTTTTCAACTCATACTAGCATTAATCAAATAATAAAAATTTTAAATAAAACAAAACCTAAATTGACTATATTAAATCATGCGTTATTATTTGGTGTAAGTGAAGATTTTGTTTTATCTGAGATTGGTAAAAAATATAAAGGAAAAGTTATTTTTTCTAAAGACTTAATGTCTATAGACTTAGGCGAGGAATTAAATATATTCAATATCGGTAATATAAAAAAATGAATAATAAATTGGATTTTAATAAACCAATAATTATGGGGATTTTAAATATAACGCCAGATAGTTTCTCTGATGGTGGTTCCTATGTGTCTTGTGAGTCAGCCGTGGAAAGGGCAATGATTATGATTGAACAAGGAGCATCTATTATTGACATTGGAGGCGAATCTACTAGACCAGGGTCAGATAGGGTTCCAGCTGTTGAGCAAAAAAGAAGGATTATCGACGTAATATCTCAATTAAAAAAAATAATCCCGAATAATGTAATCATTAGTGTAGACACAACTTCTTCTGATGTTGCAAAAGCAGCAATAAATCTTGGAGTTGAAATGATTAATGATGTAAGTGGTGGTACTGAAGATCATGAAATGATGAAATTAATATCAGATAATAATATTTATTACTGCATCATGCATATGCAAGGCTCACCAAAGACAATGCAAGATGACCCAAAATACAATGATGTAACAAATGAGATAAGTAGCTTTTTAAAAACACAAGCAGAAAAAGCCATTAGTCTCGGTATAAAAAAGAATAAAATAATTATAGATCCGGGAATAGGGTTTGGTAAAAAAGTTGAGCATAATCTAGAAATATTAAAGAATTTAGATAAAATTTCAAATATTGGCTATTACACGCTACTAGGTACTAGCAGAAAGAAAATATTTAGTGACTTATCAGGCAATAATAATCCCGAAGATAGAATTTCAGGAACATGTGCTACATCGGCCCTAGGAGTAGCAGCTAATATTAATATTTTTAGAGTCCATGATATTTGGCAAAATAAACAAGCTATAGATATTGCTTTTGCAATTAAAAATATTTAATTTCATAGAATTGCATTATATTAACAATGTGGTATGTTTTATTTAATTTAAACCAAATCATATAAAAGAGCATGACAGAAGATTTATCAAGCAAAAAATGCGTACCTTGCGAAGGAGGCATTCCCGCATTCACAATAGAGCAAATCAACGATTACTTAAAAAAAGTTGATGGTTGGGTTGTAAATGAAAAAGAAGAAAATAAATTTTTTCTAACTAAAGAATTCAAATTTAAAGATTTTGTGAGCAGCCAAGTATTTGTAAATAAAGTTGGTGAAATAGCAGAAAATGAAGGTCATCACCCAGATATAAGTTTTGGCTGGGGGTATGCCATTATTAAAATATACACACATGCAATACAAGGGCTTGCAGAAAGTGATTTTATATTAGCCTCAAAAGTTGACAAAATTCAATAAAACTTAAATTATAGTTTTCTTCACGATGAGCTAAAAAAAGCAAATTTATTAATCTATGGAAGAAATATTTTACAATCAAGCTTTTATCGCGGTTTTGCAAATAATTGCAATTGATATTATATTGGGTGGTGATAACGCTATAGTTATTGCTCTAGCATGCAAAAATCTACCAGCAAAACAAAGAAAACTTGGGATTTTTTATGGTGCTTTGGGTGCTATTTTCCTTCGCGTGATAATGGTTTTCTTTGCAACAACTTTGCTGTTAATTTCCGGTTTAAAAATAGTTGGCGGCATATTATTGTTATGGATAGGAATTAAATTAGTTCTTGATAGTAATAAGGTTAATGACATTACTGTAAAATCAGAAAAAAATTTATTTGCAGCTATTAAAACAATTATAGTTGCTGATTTTGTTATGAGTTTAGATAATTCTGTTGCCATAGCTGCTGCAGCAAACGGTAATATTTATTTGGTAGTATTCGGATTATTATTAAGCGTGCCTATAATAATATGGGGTAGCGGTATAATCTTAAAATTAATTGATAAATATCCAGTAATTATATATTTGGGCTCAGCATTACTAGGCTGGATTGCGGGAGATATGATTCAGACGGATGTTTTTATGGCAAGCAACTTCGAAATGTCTAATGATTATTTATTTGCTGTCTTGGGAAGTTTATTTGTTTTAATATTTTCTTTTTTATACAAAATAATACGTAAATAAATTTAGTTTAGCGGTAAATTTTTAACATCTTTCATAAGATAACGATTTACATATTTAAAAAATTCTGAAAATGGTGTTCCTGGCATAAATATTTTTTCAACATTATTATCCTCATCTAAAAGATATAAATTGGCAGTATGGTTAACTGTATAATTTTCTTCATCACCTTTATTTTGATAACTATAGTAAACGTGATATTGATTCGAAACTGTTTCTATTTGATCCTGCGTACCTGTTAAGCCAATTATCCTATTATCAAAAAATGATAAATAATTTTTTAACAATTCTGGCGTGTCTCTTTCTGGATCAACAGTAACAAAAATTGGTAAAATGTTCTCTGACAAGCCATCAAGTTTTTTCATAAGATTCGATACCTCAGAAAGTGCTGTCGGGCAAATATCAGGACAATTTAAAAAACCAAAAAAGACTATTTTTACTTTTTTAGATAAGCTTATATCAAACTTATTATTATCAAAATCATTTAATATAAAATTGCCTCCAATCTCGGCATTTGAATTATTACTAATAATCAAAACAATAATTAGTAAGCTATACTTGATGTAGTTTCTTAAGTTATTGAAATACATTAATTTTCCTTTTTTAAATTTATATAAATTTTTATAGCATTTATGCTCGGTTCTAAAATATTTTATCAAATTAGACTAAATGAAAGAGGTATAAATACCTACTATAGTCTTGACCTTAAAGCTTAATCGTTCATAATATGTAATTCAAGAACTATAAATGAATGAGGGAAAACTATGGATTTAAGAAAGTTTGGAATTTCAATATTAGGAGCGGCTTTATTAGCTGTAAGTTCAGTGTCAGTAGCTGACGAAACATGTATGTCTCCATATATGGCTAAAATTGTTGGTCAAGAGGATTATGTATATGTTTGGACATTAGGAGTTGAAGGCCTTGGTGATGAACAAGATAAATTAGTTACAATTGATGTTAATCCAAAATCAAAAACTTACGCGAAAGTAGTAAGTGTTCTTTCTGTTGGAGGAAGAAATGAAGCGCATCATTCTGGATTGAGCGATGATAGACATTATTTGTGGGCTGGAGGTTTAGATAGCAATAAAATATTTATATTTGATGTGCACACAAACCCAAGAAAACCTACATTACACAAAGTTATAACTGATTTTGTTGAAAAAACAGGTGGTGTTGTTGGGCCTCATACATTTTACGCTTTACCTGGTAGAATAATGGTTTCTGGTCTTTCAAATAACAAAGATAATGGTGGAAGAACTGCATTAGCTGAATACAACAGTAAGGGTGAATTCATTGCTACACATTGGTTACCAACTGATAGCGATCTACGAGGTGCAAAAAAAGAGGGTAAGTACGCTGATGGTTATGGATATGATGTTCGTGTTCAACCAAGAAGAAATGTAATGCTTACATCTTCATTTACAGGTTGGTCAAACTATATGATGGACTTTGGTCAAATGTTACAAGACGGCGAAGCTATGAAAAGGTTTGGTAATACCATGGTTGTTTGGGATCTACATACAAGAAAACCAAAAAAAGTAATTGATGTACCTGGTGCTCCATTAGAAATTAGATGTGCATGGGGAGCAAACAATAATTATTGTTTCACAACTACAGCTTTAACTTCAAAAATATGGTTAATATATGAAGATGATAATGGTGAATGGCAAGGAAAGGCTGTAGCTGATATTGGCGATGCTTCTAAAGTGCCTTTACCAGTTGATATTTCAATAACAGCTGATGATAAAGGGCTATGGGTTGATACATTTATGGATGGTAAAGCTAGATACTTTGATATCTCAGATCCATTTAACCCTGTTCAAAAATATGAAGAAACTATTGGTTCACAAGTTAATATGATTTCTCAAAGTTGGGATGGAAAAAGAGCATACTTTTCTACATCTCTTTTGGGAAACTGGGATAAAACAGGTGAAGCTGATGAACAGTGGGTTAAACTCTATGCTTGGGATGAAGAAAAATTAGAGCTTTCACACAAGTGGACTATTGACTTTTATAAAGAAAAATTAGGAAGGGCTCATCAAATGAGATTTGGCGCATATTCTTTATACTCTAGTCAAGGTAAAAATAATAATAAAGAAGTAACAATGCTTGATAAGTAATTTATTAATTACTTTCAAGATGGTAATATATAAAGGCTAACATTTGTTAGCCTTTTTTTTTAAATACATTATGAATAAATTTATATTAATTCTTTTGGTTTTTGGATTTAGCAATTTTGCGTACGCAGAAACAGATTTAAAAGTTGAAAGAGATAAAATTAAAAGCGAAAGAAATAGTCTTGCTATTGGCTGGAGAGATAATCTTGGATACGATTTACCAAAGCCGGGATCATACACATTATATAAAATAAGAAAATCCGGTAACGGGAAAGTTATTGATGAAAAAGGTAAGCAAAAATCACTTCATGATATAATGAACAATAAAATTACCTTGTTAAGTTTTATATATAGCAATTGTACTGATACAAATGGTTGCCCGCTTGCAACTTCAGTATTTTATAAAATACAAGATAAAATAAAAAATAATAAAGCAATACTAAATAAACTAAAGATGATTAGTCTTAGTTTTGATCCTGAATTTGATACACCAGAAATTATGTCCTTATATGGCAAAGACTTATCTTTTATCGATGCAGATTGGGATTTTTTAACAACTAAATCACTGGAAGAATTAGATCCAATTTTAGAAAACTATGACCAACCTGTTATAAGAAAATACAAAGAAAATGGGGATTATGACGGTGTGGATTCACATTTACTGAGGGTTTTTTTAATAGATGATAGAAAACTTATAAGAAATGTATACAACGTTGATTTTCTTCACCCTGACCTATTGATAAACGATATAAAAACTTTATTATTAGGTAATGAGTGAGACCTTTTTTAAAAAAAATGTACATAGTTTGTTCTTTGTAGTTGTTTTATTATTAAGTAAAGTTGCTTTTAGCGAAGACAGCATAAACTATTCTGGTGCAGGCGATAACAAAGACGGTTATGATTCAAAAAATTACACAACAAAGTCATTAAGCTTAGACCACAGAAAAGGAAAAAAGGCTAATTTAGTAAAATATGTTACGAGAAAACAATTAGGCTTGCCTTTACTAGTAGTGCCAAAAAATAATCCAATAACAGAGAAGAAAGTTGAACTCGGTAAAAAATTATTTTTTGATAGAAGAATTTCATTAAATAATACAATGTCATGTGGAATGTGCCATGTACCTGAGCAGGGCTTTACAAATAATGAGATAAAAACAGCAGTTGGTATTGAAGGTAGATCTAATTTAAGAAATACACCTACGTTATTAAATATTGCATTTAATAAGTTTCTTTTTCATGATGCTCGAGAGTACTCATTAGAGAATCAAGTTTGGCAGCCGGTTTTAGCTCATTCTGAAATGGCAATGCCATCATTTGGTTTTACAATAAAAAAACTTAAATTAATACCTGGTTACACAAAACTTTTTGATGATGCTTTCCCAGATGAAGGAATAACAATTGAGACATTTGGGAAAGCAATAGCTAGTTATGAAAGATCCCTTATATCTGCAAATTCAAATTTTGACAAGTGGTATTACGGTAAAAATGAAAATGCTGTTAGTGATAAAGTTAAAAAAGGGTTCAATATATTTATGGGAAAAGGTAATTGTTCAAGTTGTCATTTAGTAGGAAATAATAGCGCATTATTTTTTGATAATAAATTACATAATACTGGTATTGGGTATGCAGAGTCTATGGGGCTGTTAAAGAATAAGAAAACAAAAGTTCAGCTTGCACCTGGCGAATATGTGGAAGTTGATAATAATATTATTAAAAGTGTAAATCAGCAAAAAAAAATGAACGATTTAGGATTATATAGTATTACAGAAAATCCTGCTCACAGATGGTTATTTAGAACACCAACTCTTAGAAATATTTCACTTACTGCACCATATATGCATAATGGTGTATTTGGTACATTAGAAGAAGTAATAGATTTCTATAATGAAGGTGGAATAGAAAATGAACTTTTAAGTCCTTTAATAAAAAAAATTAATTTATCTAAAATAGAAAAAGAAGATCTTAAATTATTTTTAGAATCTTTGGTTGGTGAGAATGTGAATATTTTAATAGCAGACGCACTGTCACAACCAGTAGGTGATTTAACAAAAAAAGATCCGAACTGGGCAAACGAAAAGGATATGGGATACAATAAATAATATGAATAAAAAACCTTTTATAGCAGTATTATTTATTTTTCTTCTATCATGCTCTGAGAATTTTTCCGAGCCTATGATTAAATTTGATGGAAATAATATTGAAACTAAATTTAATATACCGGATTTAGAAGGTAAAATTTTTAGTATAGATGATTTTAAGGGAAAATTTGTCTTAGTTAATTTTTGGGCTACATGGTGCGCTCCCTGCGTTAGAGAACTTCCTTCATTAAATAATTTGCATAACGAATTTAAGAATAATAAAAATTTTGCGATGATAGCAATAAATATTGGGCAAAACAAAAGCGTTGTTAATAAATTTATTAAAGAAAAAGCCCCGATAGATTTCTTGGTGCTCTTGGATGAGAACATTGAACTGTCAGACTGGAATGTTCAGGCAATTCCTACTACATTTCTTATAAACGACTCAGGAAAAATTATTTATAAAGTTGAAGGTGAAAAAGAGTGGGACAGTTCTGAGTTCACTAAATTCTTTAAGAATATTATAAAATAATTTATTATTCTGATGTAGTTGGGTCAATTGTTTTTGTAACAGCGCTAATTTTATTTGCTGGAAAACCACCTTCTTTAGCATGTTCTTTGATTAGCTCTTCATTTGGTGCAATGTAAACACAATAAACCTTGTCTTTAGTCACATAACTTTCAACCCATTGAATTTCTGTTCCTAATTTTTTTAAGACTGAACAAGATTTTTGTGAGATCCCTTGAAGATCATCAGTGGTTAAAGATCCTGCATCTGGAATATCTCTTTCAATTATAAATTTTGGCATTTTTTCTCCTATTTTTTTTATTTAATCATTGCCGCCCATAAATGACATAAGTATATGTAGTAAACTAGTAAATAAATTATAAATTGAAACATATAAAGTTACTGTAGCCATTACATAATTTGTTTCACCACCATTAATTATTGCGCTAGTTTGAAAAAGAATTAACCCACACATTAAAAGAGCAAAAAGACTTGAAATTCCAAGCATCATGATTGGAAAATAATATCCCATCATTGATGATATTAATAGAACTATACTAGCTAGAAAGGCAATAATTATGCCAGATGTTAGGAAGCCACCCATAAAGCTAAAATCTTTCTTGGTATAATTAACGTATGCTGATAATGAAAGGAATATCATTCCTGTTAACATTAGTGCTGTTGTTACTATTTCTGCACCATTACTTAAATTATTGATATAAAGATTTAATATTGGGCCTAATGTAAAGCCAAGCACACCTGTTAAACAAAATACCCAAAAAATTCCTGATGCATTATTTTTATTTTTTGTAGTCAGGTACAATGTTAAAAAGTACAATCCAAGAGTAATGAAAGGGTTAACAATTGCTACATTCAACATATAGCTAGTGAAAGCTGCAAAGGCACTAAAAATTAGTGTAGCGGACAAAAGAATGTAAGTATTTTTAAGTACTTTGTTTGTTATAGAGGTTCTTGCTTGTTCTCTTACTGTTGTATTGCTATTATTCATATATTAAGCTCCATAATTAATTTTATATATACATTAACGCTTTATTTCGTACTTGTAAATATATACGAATATTAAAAAGACCATTAAATAAATAGGAGAGTTGGCAGAGTGGTCGAATGCGGCGGTCTTGAAAACCGTTGAGCCGAAAGGTTCCGGGGGTTCGAATCCCTCACTCTCCGCCATTATTTTAGAT